>RCMY010000076.1_pt1 | contig 84741 bp, 75 predicted proteins | sample 2041341 | NCBI WGS metagenome assembly RCMY01 (sample SAMN09708234, study PRJNA481090) | Marine sediment metagenome, whole genome shotgun sequencing project. | reverse complement strand
CTAGCTCCTCTTGAAGTGAGGAACCAGGCCCTTGCGGCATAGCATCTATTTTTCTTTTTTTCACTGTCCACTTGACAGGGAGCAGTTCACACTTCCAGACTGCAGTTTTTCTTAGTGTTTTCTTTTGATTATTCTTCTATAGGTAGAGCATCGGTGGAAAAATAAAGGTCTCTCACTTCATTTTTCGTCAGGGCTCTCATCTCATCAGGTTTCAGGTCCGATAAAGTAAGGCTGAGGATCCGGATCCTCTTGAGAAAAATCACTTCATGACCGAAATGTCCTGCCATCCGTCGGATCTGCCGGTTCATTCCTTCTGTGAGAATGATGGAATAGCTGTATTCATCCAGTCTTTTCACCTGACAAGGTTTTGTGATGCCGATGCCAATGTCTACACCCTCTGACATCTTTCTGAGAATGTCATCGGAGATGGGGGATTTTACTGTAACATGGTACTCTTTTTCCACTTGGCCTTCACCGTGAAGCAGCTTCTGAGCCAGGTCCCCGTCGTTTGTGAATAGAAGAAGACCTTCAGAATCTTTATCGAGCCTCCCCACAGGAAAAGCATACTGGGAAAGGGGAAGCCTTGAGGCAAGTCCATTTTTTTCCTCTTTCTCCAGGGTGCAGATGACCCCGGGAGGTTTATGGTACAGATAATAGATGGATGGTTTCTTCTTCACCGGTTCTCCTAAAAAAAGGATGCTGTCTTCTTCTGTCACCCATTGTCCTTCAAAGGCGGGAACGCCGTTGACCAGAATCGCGCCTTCTCTGATGTGCTGATTCACTTCTTTTCTGGAGCAGTAGCCGTAATTGGATAAGAGCTTGTTGATACGCACAGGAAGCACCTCCTTCACCTTCCTTATACTAGCACAGGATGTGTTAGTATAAAAGCTTTACAGGGATGTTTGTATTGCATTATGTGATATTTGTTAGTATAAATTGCATAAAATCCATATACTATTTCAGACTGTGTTAGAATGAAAGAAAAAGGAGTGTGTTTCAGATGAAATGGGTTAAAATCATCTCTTTTCTCGGGGTTCTGGCCATGACGGCGGTGCTTTTCTACGGCTTCACCCAAGGAGATTTTTTTGAAGACGGGGGCAAACTGATGCAAAATACCTGGGGCGTTGTCTCCTTAGTGGATCTCTACACCGGATTTATTCTTTTTGCAGTTTGGATTGTTTATAGAGAATCGGGGATTCTTCCGAAGGTCCTCTGGGTTCTTCTTCTGATGATTCTAGGCTTTTTCACCGCAAGTCTTTATATGCTCATCGCAGCTTACCAGTCCAAAGGGGATCTTCTGAAATTTGTCTTTGGTGCAAAAAAAGATCAGGTTCTGTCCAAGTACAGACCATAAGAATTAGGGGGTGCTTCCATGTGGTATCAAGAAATACTGTCTGAACTGAAAATGGTCCTCAAAGGGAATACGCTGGATGCGCTTCTTCCTTCGCTTTTATTTGTGTTTCTCCAGTCCCCGTTAGGTCTTACCAGCAGCGCACTGGTGGCGGTGATGGCCTCTCTTCTTCTGACGGGGTACCGCATTTTAAGAAAGCAGAAAAGCTTTTATGCACTGCTTGGCGTTATAGGTGTGATTTTTGCTGCAGGTTATGCGGCTTTATCAGGGAGTGCAGAAAACTATTATCTTCCAAAGCTCTTTAATGGAACACTCCTTGTTCTCGTTTCTTTCGGATCCATCGTATTCGGACGTCCTTTGGCTGCACTTCTCAGTCATCTCTCCAGAGGGTGGCCCATGGGATGGTTTCTGAGAAAAGACGTGAAACCCGCTTACAGAGAAGTGACCCTCATCTGGTCGGTGCTGCTGCTCATAAGGCTTCTTGTCCAGTGGAATCTCTTTCGAGGCGGAGATCTAAACCGTCTGTTTTTTGTGAGTTTTCTCATGGGCACTCCAGCCACCATAATCATTCTGGTCCTCAGCTATGTGTATGGCATCTTTCGCCTGAAAAAACTCGCGGGTCCCTCGGTGGATGAATACCTCGCAAATGCGCCACGTCCCTGGAAAGGACAGAAGAAAGGATTTTAGTTCTTTCTTTATAAGTTGAAAAAAATCTCGAACTCAGGCACTCTACATGTAGATTTCTGTAGAACGATATCTGCTGTAATATAGGAATACCTGTGATATAATGGGAAAAATGAAAATAAGTATCCATGTATTTCTTTGGGCGTCAGGGAGTATGCATATGAAAAACAATAGAAAGCTGGAAAGACCGGACTTGAAGCCGTATCTAATTCCGCTGATTTTACTCTGCGGAATTTTTCTCGTGACCAGCTTTTTTATGATGTCTGGAATACGTCAGCATTATTATGAGCTGAAAAAAGAGGAAGCGCTGAAAGTTGCAAGAAGCTATGGTCAGAGCCTAAAAAAATTCAATGAGGCAGAAGAGATCATTGAAGATCTTCTGGAGGAGAAAATAAGAATATCCTCCAGTATGGCCGCCAATAGGGAGGAAGAACTTTCCAATGATCTTCTGAAACAGATGGCGGAAGATCTCGATATCGATGAACTGGACTATTATGATGAGGAAGGGGTGCTTCTTTATTCCAATCTGCCCGAAGTGGTGGGCTGGAAGATTTATGAGGGACATCCCATCGATGTCTTTTTAAAAAGTGAGGCCTTGTATTTCGTGGAAGATCTGCGTCAGGATGTCATCACTGGAAACTATTATAAGTATGGGTATCTGAAAGTGTCCACCGGAGGCCTCATACAGGTGGGGCTTAATGCGGACCGGGTTCAGTCCTTTCTGGCCCAGTATGAGGTGGATCATCTCCTGAAAGAGATGAAGGAAAATCAGGATGCACTCTCCATCAGTCTTCTTTCAGAAGATCTTTCTGTCCTTGCCAGCACCAAGGAGGACAAGCGTCTCAATATGACAGAAATAGATCTCAAAGAAATCAGAGAATCCCTGAAAGGAGAAAAAGAATATGGCGCTGTACTTTCGGAAGGGGAGGACCTGATATACAAGGTGTTTCTCCGATTGGAAGATGTGGAAAGCGGAGATACCCTGGCGGTTTCCTACACCATGGAAGAAACCCTGTCCACCATCCGCACTGTGACCACCTATGGACTGCTGGTCCTGGTTTTGGTATTTTCAGTTCTTTTATACAGCATCCGGGTATCCTATGAGAAAAACAGAAAGCTGCGTCGTATTGCCTTTTATGACAGCCTGACGGACCTGCCCAACCGGGCGTACCTTCAGGAATGGAGCGCAAGGCATGAAGAAGGGACCTTTCAAGGCACGCTCATGCTGGTGAACATCCTGAACTTCAAACATTTCAATGTGGCGTACGGGTATGAGTTTGGAGACCTCATTTTGCAGGAAGTGGCCAAAAGGCTCCAGAAGCTTCAGAAGAAAAATCTCTTACTCTTCCGATTTTCTATGGACCGGTTTATCCTTCTATGCAAGGACTTCGACCAGAAGATCACCTATGACTGGATGGTGAAGAAAGTGCTTGATTTATTCGAAGAGCCGCTGAGAATAAAAGATCTGGATTTACCCATACAGGTCTCCGTAGGCGGAGCGCTCACCACAGGCAAAGGAGAGAAGATCACAGAGCTTCTGAAGTACGCCTCGGTGGCTCTGGAAGAAGGAAGAAAGAAAGAACTCCAGGAGATGCTCTATGAAAAAGAGATGATCGATGTTTTACAGCGGGAGGAGATCCTCTTAAATGAAATGCGGGAGGCCATCGAGAAGAAAGACAAGAGTACCCTGTACCTGGCCTTTCAGCCCATTCTCTCCGGGGCCGAGGAAGAGGTTGTTGCCTTTGAGGCCCTTGCCAGAATGAATTCCAAAAGTTTTGGACCCGTGTCCCCCATGGAGTTTATTTTGGTCGCTGAAAAGAATCAGCTCATACAAAAGCTCAGTGACTGTATTCTCGACTACGCACTGGAGTTTATGAAGGAGCTGCGGCGTCAGGGAAAAGGCCACTTGAGGGTGGCGGTGAATATATCCGGACATCAGTTTCTTCAAGAGGACTTCAGTGAGGGACTGTTAAAAAAGCTCAAGTCCGAAGGAATCCGTCCACAGATGCTGGAGGTTGAAATCACAGAATCGGTGCTTCTGGATAATTTCCAGCACCTGAACGAAAAACTCAAAAAGCTGAGAAGTTCTGGTATTCGTGTAGCCCTGGACGATTTTGGCACAGGATACTCCTCTTTCATGAGGCTTCAGGAGCTTCATCTGGACATCATAAAAATTGATCAGGCGTTCATCCGGAGGATCAAAGAGGAGAAAGAAGAAACCCTTGTCAGCGACATGATTACCATGGCACATCGCCTGGGGCTCCTGGTGGTGGCAGAAGGGGTGGAGGAAGACCGTCAGCGGAAAAATCTCATCCATTTCGGATGCGACGCTCTTCAAGGCTATTTTTACGCAAAACCTCTGTCACCAGAGAAAGCGATGCTTTTTGTGGAGGAATTTGATGAAAGAAAGACTTCTTCAAATACGAAGCGGTATGATACAGTAGAATAAAAAAGAATCATCGGCAAAACATGGGAAGTTTTAGAACGGTAGTGCCTAAACTTAATAGCAGCACTGATGGCCCGGTAAAAATACCTGAGATGGAAAGAATCAGGGAAAGAGAAGAGGATAAAGACCCATGAGATTTGGCAGACAGATGAAACGAATGCTGAAAAAACCAAGAGAAGCAAAGGAGCTGGCCAAAGGATCCATGTTCTTGGTGACGGTTGTTCTTTGTCTTGGTCTTATCATCATGTCCAGAGGCATCGAAGACTATTTTGTCTCTGACCTGAAGGCCAATGCGCAAAATCTTGCGAGGGGCTATACCCATAGCCTCCGGAAAACTGTGGAGGCCAGCTCTGCAGTGCGCGCGCTCATAAACGAGAAGCTGCGCTACGGAGTGGACCTTGTTTCCACCCTTTCAGGTGACTTTTCCAATGAGGATCTGAGAAAGATCGCCAGGGAAATTGATGTGGATGAGATTGATGTCTACAGCCCTAAAGGGGAGATTCTCTATTCCAGCATCAGTTCTTATCTGGGGTGGATTGCGCCAAAGGGTCATCCGGTACAGCAGTTCATCTCGTCCAGTCTTTCCTTTCACGTGGACCCTCTGAGAGAAAATACCATCAGCAGCCAACTGGTGCTCTATGGATACCAGAGACTGGAAGATGGAAGGGTCATTCAGGTGGGGATCAGCGCAAAGCATCTGGAAGGACTACTTACGGGATTTGAACTGGACCGTATGTTGAATGAAATGAAGGATGATGAGGATGTTTCCTATGTGACCTACATAGACCAGAACCGGATTGTCCTAGGCAGCAGCACCGGCAGAGCGTCCGGCAGCTATCTTCCTAAAAAAGAGCAGAAAAACAGCCTCATCGATTCACTGCGCGGAGGTCAGATTCAGGCAGCCCCTGTGGACGCTGTTTATGAGCTGGAGGAGCCTGTCCTCATGGAAGGCGTGGAAGCAGGCAGACTTGTCATTGGGCTTTCACTGGAAAGAACCATCAAAGAGATCGAAAAACTCAACCGGATTTTCACCGTGGTCTTTGTGATGATCTATCTTGCAGCCATTCTGATGCTGTATCTGTATCATTACAAAAGTGCCAGGCTCCATACCATGGCCTATGAGGACGAGGTGACAAAACTTCCGAACCTCAAATATTTCCGCAGCGAATTGGAGTATCTCCTCATATCCAAGAGAAAAGAAAAACTTGCTGTGATTCTGGTTCAGCTGCCCAGGTTCTCCAAAATCAGCATGGCACGTGGGCATGAACAGGGAGAGCGCCTATTGGAAGAAATGGGGAGAGAATTCAGCCATTTGGAAGGGGAGAATCTTTCGTTTTTCAAGCACTCTGATGAGAAGTTTCTGATTCTTGTAAAAAACTATGAGAGTCCGGAGGAACTGATAGAACTGCTGGCAAACCTTGCCACGATTTCTCCTTCTGGAGAGTCGGAGCAGGAGTCCCGATACAGCACATTGCGGTTTGGCGTTGTGGAGATCAAAGACCAAAGCACCACACCTGGTAAAGTGCTGAAGGATGCGCTCATTGCCCTGAATCATGCAAAGCTTCATCAGGGTCTATATTTCAGCTTTTTTGATCAGGACATGGAGCGGAAAGTGGACAGAGAAACCAAACTGGAGGCAGAGCTGAGACAGGTGCTGAAGAAAAAGGACGAGGAATCGGTCTATCTTCTGTATCAGCCCATCATCGGGAAACATGGCAGCGAGATCTCTTCAGTGGAAGCGCTGGCCCGAATGAAGAGCCCTTCTCTAGGAGACGTGTCACCACTGGAATTCATCGATGTGGCGGAGAAAAATGGACTCATCGGTCCATTGGGCATGAGGATTCTTGAAAAAGCCTGCGCCTTCTCAAACAAACTAAAGCAGCAGGGCATTTCTTTGAAGATCTCTGTGAATCTGTCTGGTCTTCAGATTCTGGAAGATGACTTTATCCGGCAAGTCCGGGAGGTGCTGAAAGAGAACGATGTTTCAGCGGGTTCTCTTTCTCTGGAGATTACAGAATCGGTATTTTTAGGCAATTACGACATCATCAATGAAAAGCTGAAGACTTTGCAGGAAATGGGCATGACCATTTCCATCGACGACTTCGGCACAGGGTATTCGTCCTTTGCGCGGCTGAAAGAGCTCCATGTGGATGGCGTCAAAATCGACCGCTATTTTATCAGTAGAATCACACATCTTCCGGAAGAGGAGCTCATCACCTCGGACATCATCAGAATGGTGCGCCGCTATGGACTCTATACGGTGGCAGAAGGGGTGGAAACGGAAGAGGAGCTTTCTTATCTTCAGAGAGAAGGCTGCGATTTCATTCAAGGGTATTATTACAGCAAACCGCTTCCTGAAGGGGAGCTGATCCAGTATTGGAGGAATTTTCAAAATGAGAAGTGGGAAGGATAGAGTGTAAATGGAAATGAGTCTCCTCAGTATCACAAATCAGGTGGTGCCCATGGAAGTGATGGTGATCATGATCGCCGCTGCCTTGGGTATTCTGGTTTTTCACACCATGCGTTTCCGGGGCAGAAGAAAAGAATGCACAGAGTATGTGAATCTGGCGCTGGATTTTTTTGAAGCCGATCACCGGTTTTTAACCTTTAAAGACGAAGAGAAGAGGTATTTTATGGTGAACCGGGCATTTCTCCTTCTTCATGGAAAGGAGAAAGAAGACTTCATCGGTAAAACAGATTGGGAGCTTCAGAGAAATGACCTGGCAGAAGCTCTGGAAAGAATGGATGACCATGTCCTCACCACGGGAACGCCCGTGGAGGAAGTGATGTATGCCAAGGAGAGGGTCTACAGGATAAGGAAGTTTCCTGTGAGGCTTCCGGGGAAAAAGGCAGGTATCGGGATCAATGCGGAGGACATCACAGAAGACATAGCCTATGAGAAAGAGCTTGCAAGGATCATCCGGCGAAATGAGATCCTTGTCAGCGCCTTTGCCAAAGACTTTGACTCCTCCCATGAGCAGCTGGACTATGTGCTCTATCAGGCGCTGGAGCTTACAGGGTCTGATTATGGCTATATTTATCTCTTTGATGAAAAGGAAAAGTTTTTCTCCTTGGAGAATTTTGCGGTGAAAGGGAAAGTATCCTCCAAAAGAAGGACCTATAAACAGAACTACCGCCTGGAGAATATGGGGCTTTGGAGTCAGTCTGTGAGAACCAAAGAGGCCCACATCTTCAACCGAGAAAAACGTACTGCGAGGAATATGGTGGAGGAAGATTACTTCAACCTCATGACTGTGCCCGTGATTCTGGAAGACCAGGTGGTGGCCGTGGTGGGTGTTGCGAACAATCCCAAGGGGTATACTAAAACGGATGCGGAAGAGCTGTCTCTTCTGATGATTGGTGTATGGAACGCAAAAGACCGCCGAGAGTTCACTCTGGCCCTCCGGGATATGAATTCAGACCTTCTGGAGAACAAGGAGAAACTGACTCTCATATTAAACTCTTCAGCCGACGGCATCTACGGCATGGACACGGAAGGAAACTTCACCTTCATCAACCAGAGTGCCCTGTCGATTTTAGGGTATGAGAAGGTGTCAGATCTCATCGGTAAAAACTGTCATGAGATGATTCATCACAAAAGAAAGGACGGAACGGTGTATCCTGAGGAAGAGTGCAGAATCTATGATGCCATTCCCAAGGGGGAAACCGTCACCTGCGAGGATGAGGTGTTCATCAGAAAAGACGGCACTTCATTCTCTGTGCAGTACTCTGCCCATCCCCAAATCAGAGACGGCAAGATCATTGGTGCGGTGATTACCTTTTCTGACATCACAGAAAGAAAGAAGCAGGAAGAAGAAGTGCTCTATCTCACCTATCATGATCCACTGACAGGACTCTACAACCGGGCGTATCTGGATAAGGTATATCCGGATCTGGAAGAGGAGGAGAACTACCCCATGAGTGTGGTGGTGGGGGATGTCAATGGTCTGAAGCTTTCCAATGATATCTTCGGTCATCAGCGGGGAGATCAGTTCCTTAAGCGCATCGCAGAGGTGATCAAGCACAGCATCCGGGAGGAGGATCTGGTCTTTCGGGTAGGGGGAGATGAGTTTTATCTCTTCCTGAGAAATACCCGGGAAGAAGACGCAAGGGTCGTCATGAACAGGATTCAGAAGGCTGTGGAGATGGAGGACTTCCAAGGCGTCCGGGGCAGCATTTCCTTGGGGCTTTCGGTGAAAGCGGACGATCTTATGACCCTGGAGGAAGTGCTGAGTGATGCGGAGAAGAATATGTACCGTGAAAAGACGCTGCGGGCAAAAATGGAAGGAAAAAGGCAGCTGTCTTATCTCATTTCGGAGCTCATGAACTATCCCAAAGAAAGAGCCCATGCGGAAAACACAAGAAAGTATGCCAGAGCCATTGGCGAAACGCTCCAGCTGAAGCCGGATGAGCTGAGAGCTCTGGAGGATGCGGCCTATCTTCATGACGTGGGGAAAATCCCCACACTTCTTGGAAAAAACAAAGGAGAACTGGGCTTCTATCCCACCCGAAAGGACCATGCGGTCATCGGCTACAGAATCCTGAACTCCTTTGAGGAGACCGCTGACATCGCAAAAGCTGTTCTGTCCCATCATGAGAAATGGAACGGCACCGGCTATCCCAAAGGTCTCATCGGAGAGGAGATCCCTCTTATTTCTCGAATCATCGCCGTGGCAGAGAAGTTTGACAGGCTCACGGGCATCAGTTATGGAAAGCCCATCTCCATAGAAGAGGCGCTTCATCATCTGGACCAGGAAAAAGGCGAGACTCTGGACCCGAAGGTTGTGAACGCTTTAAAAGAAGCAGTCTGATGGAAATAGAAGCAGTGCACAGTCCTTTTTAGGGTAAAGCGCTGCTTCTTTTCATTGGGGCACTTTACTATTTTTCACTCTGCTTTTCTTAAGAAGCTTTTCTCAAGTGAGTTCTTCTAAGATAAAAACCATATCAATTTCCTAGCATACTATGATAAAATACCTGTAAGTGCGAAAAACTGGAAAGCTGTAGGGAAAGGAGCTGGAACCTGATGATACGAAGCAAGATTTCAAAAACCCATATTAAGCTGTTTTTACTCTCCTCACTGGTGCTCACGGGGATCTTCCTGTTTCTGGGATATCTCATGCTGAGCAGTATAGAGCGGTATGCGTTCCAAGAGAAAATGAAAAGCTCGGTGAATACCGCAAAAGCCTATTCCTATAGTGTGTCCAAGAACATCGCGGCCAGGGATGCGCTCATCACTCTTCTGAATGAAAAGATTGAGATTGCCGGAGAGACCCTTCTCATCCATGGGGGCCTTGTGGAGGAGAATCTGACAGAACTTGCCGAAGATCTTAAGGTGGATACCATCGATCTTTATAACTCGGAAGGCGTCATTATTGCCTCCACGATTCCTGAAAACATTGGATGGACAATCTACGAGGGGCATCCGGTGTACAGCTTCTATAAGAGCAGTGAACGAAGCTATGTGGAAGAGATCAGAACCGACACCATATCCGGACTGGATTTTAAATTTGGGTACTTCCGCCTACAGGATGGCGGGTTTTTCCAGGTGGGGGTATCTGCGGAATCCATCAATGAGTTCATCAGCAGTTTTGCCCTCATGGAAGCGTTTGGGGAAATCAAGAAGAGCAATGCCCTCACTTGCCTCTGCTTCATCGATCCCTCCCATAGCGTGGTGGCAAGCACCGATCCGGACAATGTGTCCAAGGTGGTCACAGATCCCCAGGTGTTGGAACTCCTAGAGAGAAATATAGAAAGCGGTAAACTTTTTAACGTAGAGGATCGGGAAGTCTACCAGACCTATGTCCCCATCTATCATGAAGAGGAAAGAATTGGGACCCTCATGGTGGGAGAAGACTTCACCTCCACCAGAAGACTCATAGACAGAGTCTCCTACGCGGGCATCGTGATTTTGGTGTCCCTTTATGCTGGTATTATTTTCCTTCTTCTGTCTACCCAGAGAAAGAACAAGGAGCTTCTGGAAGCTGCGTACTTTGATGAAGCGTCAGAGCTGCCGAACCAGAGGCTTTTACGGGAGATTCTGGAGGAAAGACGGATGGGGGAAGAGCCGAAGAAGCAGGCAGTGGTCCTTATCCAGTCTCTGGAATACAAGAACCTTCACCATGAATACGGAAATGAGCACCTGAAAGATTTGGTGAAAGTCATGGTGAAGCGGATCACCGAAGAATGCAGATTCTCTGTGCAGGTCTTCAGCTATACAGAAGACCGGTTCCTGATCCTTGTGGAGGACTATGAGTCCAAAAATGAGCTGGTAGCCCTCACAAAGGAAATCACCAGGGTCATGGAACTGCCGGTAAGAACCACCAAGGGCATTGACATCCTGAAGGTGAAGTTCGGCATCACAGAAATCAAGCAGGATAATTCAAGAAGAAGTCTGGACCGGATTCTGAAAGAAGCTTCTGTGGCGCTTTCCACCATCAGCAAAGCGGATAAGGTGAACTATGCCTTTTTCTCTGAACTGTCTGGAAGAAAACTTCAGATGGAGGAAGTGGTGGAGCAGGAACTGAGAAGCGTCATTGCTGATGATTACATGACCTCTTTTTATCTGGTATTCCAGCCTCTGGTATCCATGGAAGATGGATCCATTGTGGCCTTTGAGGCTTTGTCGAGATTCGTCTCCAAGAAGTACGGCGAGATTCCTCCGGTGAAGTTTATTGAGATTGCGGAAAAGAAGGATCTCATTTTGCCCATCGGTAAAATCATCCTGACAAAGGCTTGCCGATATGCAAAAAAACTGAAAGACAAAGGCTATGGCCATATCAGAGTCTCAGTGAATATTTCTGGTCTTCAGATCCTCAGTGAGGAGTTTCTGGATGATACGCTGAAAACCATGGAAAAAGAGCAGGTGGACGGCAGCAGCCTCATGTTTGAAATCAGTGAAAACTCCCTGGTGGACCATGTGGATACCTTAAACGAGAAGCTTCAGGTGCTTCGGGAGAAAGGGGTTCTCATTTCCCTGGACAACTTCGGCGTAGGCTCGTCCTCTCTACATCATCTGAAAGGACTTCGTGTGGATATGCTGAAAATTGACAAGCTCTTCATTGGTCCTCTGTCCAAAGGAGACCCTTCCACCCTCATCACCAAGGACATCATCAACATGGCAAAAGGCATGGGTCTTCAGGTGGTGGCAGAAGGTGTGGAGGAAGAAGGTCAGCTGGATTACCTTGTGAAGCATTCGTGTGATCTCATCCAGGGGTATCTTTTGAGTCCGCCACTGGAAGAGGAGGAGGCAAATCTTCTGCTCATTGCGAGCCCTTTCGTCCTATGGCCGAAGGTCATGGAGAAAAACAGGATCTATCATGGAACAGCCAGCCAGGAAAGCTAAAATAGGAATGTTCATATCTAAAGCGCAGACTAAAGATGTGAAAGAACCTGTGAACAGTCTTCATTGGGTGATACCACTTTGAAATCGTCATATTTCGTGATGATTCCTGATAAGTAGCTAATGAGGTTACAAGAGTTGTATATAATTAAAAATCATTGAATATGAATTCCGGTTTTTATTCGATTTTCCGCTAAAATAATGAACGTTCTGTTGATAATGATTCTGATACAATGGTATAATCAATATATAATTCACTTGAAGAGTAATAAACCACATAAACGGCATAAATCCATAGATAAAGATATCCATGAAGCGCATAGAGAAGAGGAATAGACGATTATTTTCGTAGGATAGTTTCTAAATGTGCTGAGTGGATTTGTTTAGAAGAAGAACATACAGACATGTTCAATAATTTTTTTCTTCAGAATTCTCAAAGAGTTTCTGTTGATTTTTAGAAAGATTAAATTTGCTTCCGCATTTTTACGAAAGAATCAGGAACAAAAGAACAGATTTAGCAGGAGGGCGCCATGCATCCATTGATACTTGTTTATACTTTCATCTTAGGCACACTCATCGGATCTTTTCTCAATGTGGTGGTGTACAGAGTACCCCGGGAGGAATCCTTAAGTTTTCCCCCATCCCATTGTCCGTCCTGCAATACAAGGCTGAAGGCCTATGATCTGGTTCCGGTAGTGAGCTACTTGTTTCTTGGGGGGAAATGCAGAACCTGTAAAACTGGAATCTCCATCCGTTATCCATTGGTGGAAGCCTTTACTGGAGTTCTCTTTCTTGTGACGGTGATGAAGTTTGGCGTCAGCTTGGAAGCAATGAAGTATCTGATTGTGATAGCGCTACTTCTCCCTGTTGCCCTCATTGACTATGACCACACCATCATTCCAGACCGGCTGAATGTGGGGATATTTCTCACAGCGCTGAGCTTCCTTCTACTGGAAGTGTACCTCGGAAACGCAGCCTTCAGGGATTTATTGAATCCACTCTATGGCATGGTTCTCGGAGGCGGGTTTTTCCTTTTCATCGCAGTGGTGACAAAAGGAGCCATGGGCGGAGGGGATATCAAGCTCATGGCAGCACTTGGGTTTCTTTTTGGAACAGCAGACACGCTGCTTCTCATGTTTCTCTCTTTTATCATTGGAGGAGCACTTTCATCACTGCTCTTACTGCTTAAAATCAAGAAGAGGAAGGATTATATACCCTTTGGTCCATTCATATGTGTAAGTGCTTTTATCGTTATTTTCTGGGGAAATCAGATACTGAACTGGTACTTGAGTTAGTGTTATAGGAGGAATGGCTGTGTTTTCAAATAATGACAAGGAAAGAATTGTTCTTGAAATTGGTTCCGGCTGGACTAAAGTTCTCATTGGGACATCCAATGGAAAAAAGAAGAAAAAGGGACTGATTCATGAGAGCATTCAGATTAAAGACACATTTCATATAGAAACACCGAAACTGAAATCTATGGAAAATGCTGCTCAGACAGAGCTGGACAAACAGTTTTCACCGAATTTTGATAAGTTTCAGCTGATTCAGGAACTGAATGAGAAGCTTCGGCAGAAAAAGGTAAAGACTGAAAAAGTGATTCTAACGTTAGGTGACCGATCTGTAATATCAAGAGAGATGGTCCTCCCAAAAGTAGATGAAGTGAAGATGAAAGGAATGGTCAGTTACGAGCTTCAGGAATTTCTTCCCATTGATCCACATCAGTATCTGATAGATTTTAAGGTTGTGGATGAGTTGAAGGTTGGTGAGATCGAAAAATACAAACTCATTGTTGCGGCGCTTCCTAAGAAAGAAGGTCAATTCTATCATGAATTGGTACAGGAAATGGGGAAAGAACCATTTGCATTGGATATATCATCTAATGGTATCTCTAAGCTTTTTGACCGTAGCATGAAGATCAACGGTAAGTTAAGAGAAATAGAGAACAAAACCTTCGCCTACATCGATATCGGGTACACCAGCATAAAGCTTCATATCATCGAAAATGGCGTTTTGAAGTTCACAAGAGCCATCGATGGAGGAATTCAGCCAATCTCCAATACAAATGATGTGAAGTTTGACACAAGCGATACGTCTCTTGAATTTGTGAAGAAATGGATTGGCTCCTTGGAGCAGATGTTTAAGTTCTACACCAGCAGAGAAACCAACCGAAAAATCGATCATATATTCCTTTATGGAGGAGGCGCTCTCCTTCCAGACATTGAGAAACTGTTCAGTGAAGGAATAGGGGTGACATCTGAGGTTGTCAATGATATTGAAAATATTGATTTGCATAAAGAATGCACTTATTTTTCATTACCGATTTATTTAAATTCAGTTGCATCATTAATCAGAAGGTAGGTGAAGTTGATGAGAGATTTTAATTTTTTTGAGGATCTGACCATTAATAGAAAAAAGAAAACTTCATCTTCTACCTATTTAATTGGTGCGGCACTCCTCCTGATTCTTGTATTCGGATCTGTGACATATTATTATGTTCTGCAGTTCCGCACACTTCAGGAAGAGAAAGTACTATTGGAAAGCCAGATCAATGATCCCAATCATCAGCAGCAGTATAATACCTCTCTAGCACTACAAGAAGAGGTGGCTCAGCTTGAAAAGGAGAAATTGGACATTGAGTCTGTTCATGGAAAAGTGCTGGATTCCAGAATGATCAACAGTTTGCTTCTAAAAGAGATATCCTTGGCGAAGCCTGATGCTGTAGCAATCAAGTCTATTTATCTGACGCCACAGGGAATTAGCGTGGAAGGTGCTTCGATAAACTATGATCTTATCGCCAGGTTTGAACACAATCTGAGAGGAAATCCCCGTTTTGTCGGACCATTTGTTCCAAATATTATTAAAGAGGATGAAGACCACTATAGCTTTTCTTTGAACTTCTCTTTCAGTCAGCCAGTAAATACTCTTGAAGAGGAGGACATCGTAAATGGCGAGGGATAAACGTATTAAAACCACGAGCAAACAGTTCACGACAAGAGAGATCTTTTTAATCATTCTTCTTGTTTTTGCAGCACTCATTTATGTTTATGCAAACTTTATATTGATGCCGATGCTCGACGAGATCGCAGTACTTAGTACAGAGACGGATTCTCTGAATGCGGAGTATACTTCACGGTTAGCTGTTATTTCACAAAAGAGTGATTTAGAAGTAAAACTAGAAGAAAATAAAGAGATCACAAATAATTATAAATCAAAGTATTTCAGTACCACAAATCAGGAACATTTTATAAAGGTGCTGGAACTTCAGCTCATCGAAGAGGAACTGGAAGTTTTAAGCCTGACCTTTAATGAAGCACAAACCAATGCAGAATTTATCACAGAAGAGGGTCAAGCTTCGATTCTTGCTAGCAGCATCATCAGTTTCCCATTTTCAGGAACTTATGAAAAGCTCATGGAGCTCATTAGGAGAGTGGAGCAGTATGATCAGCTGATCAGAATCAATTCATTGGATATCACTTATGATGATATGCCTGAAAAAACATTCTCCACGAGCAGTCAGTGGTTCCAGTCGGGATATCATGAAAAACCGATGTACCAAGGAAATATAACACTGGAGTTCTTTACCATTCAGCAGGAGTATGAGAGTCCATACTACAGTACTTTGCCAGATTATGGACGTGCCTATGAGTTCAACGACAGTCTGTTCCTTTTTGATGATGGCGGGCTGGGGGTTCCACCGTTCTTTGTGGAAAAGGAAGAGGAATCTACTGGTAACGGCTCCATAGTATCTGGAGGCTCTGATAATACAGGTACCAATAGCGGAAGTGGCAGCTCATCAAATACAGACAACTCTGGTAATGGTTCTACCACTGGCACTTCAAATAATGGCAGTGATAATTCAGGCACTGGATCCAACTCAAACACTGGCAATACTCCGGCAGAAGATGCTGATCCTGCTACTTATACAGTGAAACCTGGAGATACACTTTTCAGCATCTCCATGCAGTTCTATCAGTCGGGAGATCCAGTAGAAGACATCATGAAGCTTAATAACATCACGGATCCGAATACACTTCAGAGTGGAATGGTACTGAAGCTTCCATATTATGGAAAATAAAGTTTATGATTCAAATCATTGAAATCCATCGATCCTTATTTCTATGAGATAGAATTGTGGCTATGTGTACAAGAATGGACAGAGTAGAATGATGAGGTGAAACTATGGCCACTAAAAAAAAATTAGGAGATTTGCTTCTTGATCTGGGGCTCATCAGCGAGAGCAATCTAAAAGCGGTCCTGGAAACTCAAAAAGAAACCAAGAAAAAACTGGGAGAAATTCTGATTGAGGAAAAGTATTTGACAGAACGTGAGTTTTTTGAAGTACTTGAGTTTCAGCTTGGGGTCCCTTATGTGGATCTGGACCGTTTCTCTATAGATCCTGACGTACCTAAACTGATTTCAGAAAACATAGCAAGGAGGCACACGGTCATTCCTGTTTCACAGGAAGATCACAAACTGACCCTTGCGATGAATGATCCGCTGGACTTCTTAGCCATTGATGATGTCAAGTTGGCTACAGGTCTTGAGATCAGCCCAGTGATTGCAGGTAAACTTGCTATCACAGACGCCATCGATTACTTTTATGAGAAAGAGGATGCGCAGAAAGCCATCGAAGAATTCAAGAAAGAATTTGATGAGGAAGAGTTTGAAGGTCTTGATGAGGAGATGATGAATGACATCAATAATGCTCCTGTAGTCAGACTGATCAATTCCATCATCAGTCAGGCAGTAAAGCTGAAAGCCAGTGACATTCATATCGAGCCTTTTGAAAAGAAATTGAAAGTGCGATGTAGAGTGGATGGTGACCTTATTGAAGTCATGAGACCATCTAAAGCAGCACATGCAGCAATCGTAACCAGAATTAAGATTTTAGGAAAGATGGATATCTCGGAGAGAAGAAAGCCTCAGGATGGCCGTATGGAAAAGAACATTGACGGTCGTGTGATAGATATGCGTATCTCAGTTCTGCCCACTGTTTTTGGTGAAAAAGTTGTTATTAGAATTCTGGACAGGTCCAGTTTTATGATGACCAAAGAAGAACTTGGATTTACAGAAAATAATTTAAATCTTTTCAATAAAATAACCAGAAATCCAAATGGAATCATTCTGATTACAGGTCCCACCGGAAGTGGTAAGTCCACAACGCTTTATACAGTGCTAGCCGAAATGAATCAACCAGATAAAAACATCGTAACCGTAGAGGATCCTGTAGAGTATTCCCTGGATGGTGTAAATCAGGTTCAAGTAAATCCCAAAGCGGATTTAACTTTTGCCACAGGATTACGTTCTATTTTAAGACAAGACCCTGACATCATCATGGTGGGAGAGATCCGAGATCCGGATACGGTGAATATTGCCATTCGAGCTGCCATTACGGGGCATTTGGTGCTAAGCACCATCCATACCAATGATACAGCAAGTACCATTACCCGATTAGTCAATATGGGGATTGATCCATATCTCATCGCATCTTCCGTTGTGGGTATCGTAGCTCAAAGACTTGTGAAAAAAATCTGCACACATTGCAAAGTCTCTTATGAGCTTGACGAAAGAAGTGCAGTGCTTCTAGGCGTGGAAGAAGGCTCAAAAGCCTATAAAGGGACAGGCTGTTCCAAGTGTAATGAAACAGGTACATCTGGAAGAACAGCGGTGCATGAAGTGATGGTGGTGGACCGAGAAATCCGAAACATGATCAATGAAGGCAAAAGCATTGATGAGATCAAAGACAAGGCTGTATCAGCTGGCATGAACACTTTAAAGGATGCCTGCAGAGAGCTTGTTCTAAAAGGAATTATAACAGTGGATGAGATGCTGAAGATTACCTACAGTACGGAAGTTTAAAGTAAGCTGACTCTAGTTAGGAAGGAGAATGTTTTGGCTATGATTGATATTAATGCGCTTTTAAAGGAAGTCATGGACCTGGGGGCATCCGATTTGCATATTACGGTAGTGATAAAGCCCACTGTGAGAATACATGGAGATCTGATGGAGCTGGATTATCCGAAGCTTCTGCCAGAAGATACAGAGTATCTCTGCAATCAGATTCTCAGCGGTCATCATAAAGAAGCATTTCTTCAGAATGGAGAGGTGGACCTTTCCTATACTTATCCTGGTATCGCACGATTCCGAGTGAATGTTTATAAGCAGAGAAACAGCATGGCCATGGCTCTTCGCGCCATTCCAACGGAGATTCCGACACTGGAGCAGCTGATGCTACCGGATGTGCTTCATACATTGGCAAAGAAACGTCGGGGGCTGATCTTGGTAACAGGACCCACCGGAAGCGGAAAGAGCACTTCCTTGGCAGCCATGATCAATTACATCAATAAGACTAGAAAAGAACATATCATCACCTTGGAAGACCCCATAGAGTATCTTCATAGACATGAGATGAGCATGGTGAATCAAAGAGAGATTGGTGCAGATTCCAAAAGTTTTTCGAGCAGTTTACGTGCCGCATTAAGACAGGACCCTGATGTGATTCTTGTTGGAGAGATGAGAGATCTTGAAACCATCAGCACAGCATTAACAGCAGCTGAAACAGGACATCTGGTTCTGGCAACGCTCCATACAGTTGGAGCAGCAAAGACCATTGACCGTATCATCGATGTATTCCCACCATTTCAGCAAGGACAGGTGAAAGTCCAGCTGGCTGGTGTTCTAGAAGGGATCATTTCTCAGCAGCTCATCCAGACTGTTAGTAAGAAGGGGCGGGTTCCAGCATTAGAAATTATGCTTGCCACACCTGCCATTAGAAACCTCATCCGTGAAGGAAAGACCCATCAGATACAGTCCAGCATTCAGACCGGCGCAAGTCTTGGTATGGAGACCATGGATAAAGCTTTGGTGAATCTATATAACGATGGACTGATCAGCAAGGAAAATGTCCTCAAATACTGTATGGATCTGGAAGCAATAAAAAGATATGTTACGTTTTAATAGCATGAGATTAAGGGGGTGATGAAGTGGCACTATATCGTTATAAAGCGGTCCAGTCCGATGGGAAAGAAGTCAATGAAGTGATGACAGCTGCGACAATCACAGAAGTCCAGGAGAAAATACGGGATAAAGGCCTTTACCTGATCCAGATCAGAGAAGATGTGGAGAAGAAATCCGCGGCGGAAGAGCTCAGCTTCGGTGGTAAAGTCACCGCAAAGCAAATATCCATCTTCTGCAAGCAGTTTGCTACGCTTTTGAAAGCTGGTGTCCCTGTTGCTTCAGGTCTTGATATTCTATACAGGCAGACAGAAAATAAAAAGTTTAAATCTGCTTTAGAAGATGTCTATACAGAGGTTCAGAAGGGAAGTCAGGTATCCACAGCCATCAGAAATCATCCTAAAGTGTTTCCTTCACTTATGGTGAATATGGTGGAGTCTGGTGAAATGTCAGGTAATCTCGACAATATCATGGAGCGGCTTGCCATCCATTATGAGAAAGATGCAAAGATTAGTTCTAGAATCAAAGGGGCTATGATCTATCCCATTGCGCTTTCTGTAATTTCTGTAGTGGTTGTGATATTTCTGATTACAGTGATTCTACCTACTTTTACTGGGATGTTCACAAGTTCAGGAACAGAGCTTCCACTGCCAACAAGGATACTCCTTGGCATTTCTGATTTCATCAGGGATTATTGGTATATTGTCATAGGAGCCGTTGGATTGCTTATCTTTGTTGTGAACAGGTACTTGAGCAGTTCAGTGGGGCGTTATCAGTTTGATGCACTGAAGTTTAAACTTCCAGTAGTCAAAGGGTCCATGGATAAGATTGTCACCGCAAGATTCACAAGAACTCTTGGATCACTTCTTAGAAGTGGTATTCCACTCATAGATGCGCTGGAACTGGCTGGAAGTGTCACAGGGAATGTGGTCATTGAAGAAAAAGTTAATTACATTGCCAGTGAGGTGGAAAAGGGAGAGACCCTGGGGGTAGCTCTAAAAAGAACACCAACCTTTGGACCCATGGTGGTATCCATGATACAGATTGGGGAAGAATCAGGAAGCCTAGACCAGATGCTGGATAAAAGTGCAGACTTTTATGAGCAGGAGCTGGAGGATGCCATCGATAGGCTACTTAAGTTAATGGAGCCCTTACTCATTGTAGTGATGGCTGTTGTGATTGGTTTTATTGTGATTTCTATGGCATTGCCGATGTTTGACATGGTCAATACTATATAATCACTCAAATACAACATAAATTTTATTGAGAGGGGTGGTTCATGAGGTAGGATGTATATATTGTTCAAAAAAAGTAATAATAATATATTTAAAGGAGAGAAAAGAATGATGATTAATTTATCAAACACACTAAAGAAGAAGAACAATAAGAAGGGGTTCACCCTTATTGAACTAGTTGTAGTTATTGCTATACTTGGTATATTAGCTGCCTTAGCTATTCCTAGATTAAGTGGAGCAAGGAATGATGCAGCGAAAAATGCTGATGCAGCATCAATAAGGACTATGCAATCTGCTATCTCTATGGCTGAAGCTGCAGGTGAATTGGATTTAAATGGTACAACTGCTCCTGGTGCAGCAGCGATAAGATCTGCGATAGAACCTAAATATGTAGCAGAAATACCAAAATCACAAACAAAAAATTCTTCAGGTTGGACTGTTAAAATAGGATCTACAGCTCCATATACAGTAGAAATAGAGGTTACTGAAACTGGTACAGCTACTTGGGCTAACTAAGACTAAAATAAGTCAAGGGGACAAGTGATATCCTCTTGTGGAAATGTCTTATTAGTAAATTGCAACAAATTGAATTTAATCCAACAAAGAGGCTTGGAATCATACGATTCTGAGCCTTTGATGTTATTGTGGGAGTTTGGAGATTTGGTGTTGTGGTAGATCGTGAAAATCTCCAGAAGAGGTTCTGTAATATGGATTGAGTGTAGATAATGAACTAAGGGTGGAATATCAAGTGTTCACGAGAACAAGAATTACCTCTATTCTAAAAGTACTAAATGGGGTTGATATGTTCCCACATACTAAGGTCGTACTTCGATATGTTTCCAAGAACGTGCCTCGATAAAAGCCGGAATTTAAACAGTGGACTATGACAGCTATCAATTCAACTCCAAGCGCGTTGAGACGGTAGTATTGATGTGTACGTCCAGCGAAGCTGAAAAATACTAACAGGTGAAAGTCCTATAGTGGTAAAAGGTAAGCAGCCAATTAGTCAGTAACCAGCGTATGGAGTAATTCATGTGTTTAAGTGTTACGGAATGTTCCTTAGGGAGCAGATAAACTGGTGGGTTGTAACATGAAGTGAATACTGCCGCAGTGTTATTTGCATTCCCGAAAGGGAACAACAGGGAGTCGAGCTGAGACATCAACAGCGAACACAGCAGACGGTATGAAGAACCCTAAATGCAATACCAAAGTACCCTGCGATGTAGAGGTAACGAAACGTTAGGAAAGTATTTGTCGGAACTGGAGAGTCTACTTTGCACAGGAAATTATAAAGACGACGCATATAAGCGAAAGTGAAATTGCAGTCCTGTAAAGAGACTGTCAGAAGTGCCCATAGCACCCGCGATTGTACAGACAGAAAAATTGCACATAGGAAAGGGACACAACTTTACTAAAGTCTGTATAGAAGGTAGGTGCTAGTGATTGCAATTAACTAATAAAGCGTAAACGGTCTTTAGATGCTCTACTAGGTGGATTTATTGTCGAAAATATAGTAAAATACAAATGAAAAGAAATTATGAGGAATGATTTGTCAAAAAAGTTTCTATTTATATGCTTAAAGTGGATTCAATGGATCTTTATTATATTGAATTACTATCTGAAAATTTCTTATAAAATGTAGAATTCTGCGCTGATACCTATGCTTTAAGTTAGTGCAATCATGAACATATGTATTAATGTCATTTAGTAGTTATCGTATTTAGATTATCATAATCCTACTATTTATTTTTCAAAACTAAAAGAAATATCGAACGGAGTTGAACGAGTTGATAAGCATTTTCTCGAATTATAATAAACAAAAAGGAGCAGCTTTGATATGGATGCTTATTGTTTTTACTGTCTTATCAATCCTAATGAGCTCAATGTTTTTTTTAACAAGACAAGATCTAAAAGAAACGGTTGCTCTTGAAGAACGACTCCAAACATACTACATCGCATCAGCGGGTATCGATCTAACATATGCTGCGCTAATGGATCCAAGCTATGATCCGAAAAAAATAGAGTCTGCAATTAATAAAATTGGTAATTCTGGAGACAAGAAACTTATAGATACAATTACAATAAAGAATAATGGTGAAGTAAAGGGGACAGCAGTAGTAACTATTAGTAGAGTTACTGTGGATGATAAGAAGTGGTTACAAATAGTTTCAGTAGGAAAACTTGTTGGTAAATCTACTGAGGTAACAAGCACTATGAGAATAAACGAACAGAATACAAATCAAATCGTACGTCAAAAATTTGGTGAATAATGGGGTGCTATAATGAAAAAAGTAGTTAAAGGTAACAGTGGTCTTACGTTAATAGAACTTCTATTGTCACTAGCACTGGTTAGCTTCGTCATTATAATCAGTACAAATATTCTTATGATAGGGATGAAATCACAAAATTTATCTGTGAAAGAATATGCAGTTCAATCTGAGATGCGAATTGCAGCGGAGAAAACAAATGAGATCGTTCGATATTCTAAAGCTGTATTCGCTGTTCCAAAATCGTTTGTATCATCAGAATCAACCATGGATCCAGGATGGTCATATCTTATGACAAGTTTGGATGGTAGAAGAATTGTTACAATGGAATATGATGAAGATTTATCAAAACATGTTGAAAGAACACTAGTAAATGAAAGTGAAGGAATGTTTTATTATCTTTCGTTTGATAAAACGGATACTGCAAACAATGATACTGTAATTAGCTATCGAATTTACTCATATAAAAAAGACCAAAATGGACAAAAAACTGATGAAAAGTTGATTTATGAAACTACAGTTGAAACTGTAAACGCAATACAGATTGTGGATAAGGGTACAAAGACATCTCCATCTGTGGCATTGGCTTTTAGAAATGATGGCCAAACATCAGGGAAAGGTAAAAACCAAATAGCCTATATCACAATTGTTATTGACGTATCAAACAGTATGAATCTTACACCAAGCGGAGCAGGGAGTACTTCGAGTGAAACTACAAGCTCACGAATCTCTAGAGTGCGCACTGCACTGTTTGGAGATGGAACTAGCAATGGGAAAGGCATAATTCAGATGTTTGCGAAAGAGGAAAATGTTTTTATTTCTCTCGTCCCTTTTGCAAATACAGCAAATTATCCATCTCCACATGCCAATACTGATCCTACGTCAAAGCACCCATTCTATGAAGCTTATAATAGTGCTGATGCTAATACGCTCATAACCTCTATAAAGGATTTAAAAGCTGATGGTCATCGAACATCGCTCTATGGATCAGGTCAAGGTGGTACAAATACTGGTGATGGATTAAGAAGAGCTTATTATTTACATGAAAGCTTTAGAGATCGTATGAGAGCACTGGGCACTCCTATAGACGACAAAGACCAAGTACATCATTACATGATGATTCTTGTAGATGGAGAAACTACTTTTGAAACAGACATGTATCAGTTTACTGATTCTGGTTATTATATTTATAGCGGGAATCTTGAAAAAATCAATAATACATGGTATCAACGTTTTAATTGGGAAACTCGTTGGACTGGTAGTAAAGTATCAAATTTTGAAGATGATGGTAACATTCCAGTTGATACTGTTTCAAACTATAACCCTGCAGTAAATCCGCTTAGAAGGGACAATTACTATAATGGAATGATAAATTACTGGAGTGGAAATTATTCATATAAATATCAAGGTAATATAGTGAGATATGTCAGAAATAATGATGACTTGATCAGACCAATAGTATCTGGTAATGGTAGTACTACCATTAATAATAGTTCTTACATTAATACAATAGGGAGAAAGATTCAGGGATTTGAAGATTCTGCTGGTATAAAGAGCTATTTAATTGGATATGCAAATGGGTTAACAACCAATATAAACTATATTGGGAATAAGATTGGAACTGAAGATAGCAACAGATACGTTTACAACAGTTCGAATTTTAATCTGGATGAGATATTTAGAAATATTGCTACCGATATAATGGCAGATTTTTGGATAGCTGCTGGCCCGCAAATAAAGTAGTCGTAGGTGATGAGTATGAAGAATAAGAAGGGTCTCACATTAATAGAAGTCATAGTATCATTAGCGGTCTTGGGTATAATTTCCGTTGCGTTTTTAGGTGCAATGACTGCACATTTTTCATACCTGAAATCAACGGTTGGCATCACTCAGAATGATTTTAAAGCTCAAGAACTAATGGAAAATGAAATTGATGAAGCAAAAGTTCGTGTTATGGATCCAGAGGCAACCTTAGAATCCGTGAAGATATTCAATGCAGACTTAGGTGGGATTATAGTTGAATATGAGGAGGTTGAGGTTTCTCATGATAATAAAAGCTATTATACTTTAGTATCCAATGTCCGGCCTGACCCTCTTGAAATAATTAATCTGGAAAGCATTGGAATCAAACTAATGCAAGGAGTTACTCAGATTCAGAATGATTATTATGCTTATCCAAACAATGATTTCAGTATAATTGGCAACTTTGAAAACAAAACTATGTATAAGTGGGATCATCTTCTTAACCAAGTCGAATGGTATATTTCCACGGATAAATACAATATGCCTATACCAAAAGGAGGACAAAGTATTAATCTCAATGATGAAGCACATCATTATTATCCTCTGTTTCCCAGGGATTACGAGATTTTATCCAATGAAACAATATTTAAATTTGGTGTATCTCAAAGCGTTTTCTCAGATATGTCTCAGCTTGCTGGTAAATTTCTGATATATGCAGTGACGCCAGCTGCGAAATCTGGAAAACTCGGAAATCAGCTCGTGAGTAAACCTATCTTTGTTTCTGGGTTGCCAGTGACAAATAATCTAATTACTCATTTGGATGCATCCTATATTGATACATTAACAAATAACTCAGAGGCTGAGATGATAGGGGGAAATCGCTTGTTGAAGGTTTGGTATGATATTTCTAGCATCAAAGGAAGATCCATGCCGAATGAAAGTGCACAGTCTCCTGCCTCTAACAGTTTTAGACCTTTTGTGAACAGAAGTGCTCTAGAGGATAAGTTTATTGGGCAATATGTCAGTTTTGAGCCAAATCGTACTATCCAGATTAATCAGGGCACCTCAGGAAATGCAGTTACTATTTACACGGTTACACGTAATAGAAGTAATGAGACCTCGATGTATCTTATTAATGGCATGAATGAACTTTTCATTGACCCATCGCCTTTAGAAAATCAAAATCAGTGGAATATCATTCGGACCGAATTGATCTTAGATGGTACAAATCTTAACTTAGGGAACTCAAACATTGATATTGCTGAGATAGTTGTATATTCAGGAAGTTTGGGGAATGATGATGATACTAAAATCTTAGATTATCTTAAGAATAAATATTATACTGACAATATTATCAAAAATTAAGAAACACAATGGGTATACTTTTGATAGAATAAAGCAAAACAGAACATTTAATGAAGGATGTTCTGTTTTTTCTGTACATAATTAGTCGTATTCTAAAGCATCTCGTGAACTTTTACGTTGGGTAGCAATAATTTGCTTCCACTTTGTTTTCAATAGGTCATGTTTTGACTGTCGCACAGTTAACATATTTGCTTAGCCTTCTAACGTAGACTTAGTTTTAGTACTGGTTAATTGTTGCTTAACTGATGCTAAAATCTACTATACTAAGGATTATCACATGACAGATAGTGTGTTTGAATCCATGCTTTTATTGAGCGCTTATAGAGATTTATATAATTATTATTATCAGAAGAGAATATATCTCAAAAAAACAGCCTATATTCAAAGGATATAGTTGAATACGGTAAATATTTCAATTATAATTAAATGATGAAACATACTGACAACAGCATAGTTTGAGCATAATCAAATGAAAAATATCCGAAGGTGAATGCAGGAGGAAAGGAATGGAAAATAGAGACGGTCTCCCCATAGATTGGAAATGTATGATGGACTATTCCAGTGTCATAATACAGTCCATTGATCTACAGGGGAATTTCTTGTATTACAACGATACCTTTAGAAAAACTTTAGGTTATACAGATAAAGAAATGAAGCTTCAGACTGTCTGGAAGCTTCTATCTCCATCCTCCAGAAGAACCTACGAGGAAGTGCTGCAGCTGGTCAAAGAGGGGAAAGAACCCGGAGAAAGAGAGCTGACCTTTGTCAGTGCAGCGGGTGGAGAAGTGGTTCTGAACGGACTCATTTCCATATCCAAGTCCTCTACAGGAGAAATCTATGGCACCACAGAGTTTTATAAGGTCTATGCCTATGTGGATGCGCCTTTCAACATTGATATCAGCTACAGAAGGGGACAGGATGAACAAATAAGTCTGGACTATCCTCATGGTAGCTACGATGGCAATATGGTACTGGGCCTTGCAGATCTTGACAGCCCTGTCAACAGATTTTTAGACTCCATCTATGATTTGGTGTTCTTTAAAGACATCCATGGGGTCTACAGAGGCTGCAACAAGAATTTTGCAGAGCTTCTCAATCTGCCAAAGGAGCAGATCTTAGGCAGAAATGACTATGATCTGTACACCAATGAGATTGCAGATATCTTTGTCAGTAAAGATCAGCAGATTTTTAAAGATCTTACTCCAAGAAAAAACGAAGAATGGAACACGAGAAACGATGGTTCCAGAAACTATATAGAAACACTGAAGACCCCATATTTTGGACCGAATAACCAGCTTATGGGCGTACTAGGTGTCAGCCGTGACATTACAGAGCGGAAGCTCGCAGAAGAAAGACTGGAAGAGAACGAAAGACTACTGGACATTTATTTTACCCAGAGTTTAAGCGGCAAATTCTTCATGATGCTGGATCATCCTGTAAAATGGAGACAAGAGAATCAGGACAGCGCTCTGAAAGAGATTTATCATAACCTGAAAATGAACCGCATCAATCCTGCCATGGTCAGTCTGTATGGCATATCAGAAGACGCACTGCTGCAAAACACCATTGTGAAAGAAGTTTTTACGGATATCGAGGAAGGGAAAGAGCATTGGCTGTCCCTTCTCCATAACGGCCATCACCAGATGGTATTGGAAAAGAAGAAAAAATCCGGAGAAACTCTATATATTTCCAGTGATTATACATGCCTGTACGACAGCTATGGACAAGTCCTTGGATTTTTCGGCAATCAAAGAGACATCACCAAGGAAATCCATGCGGAAGAAGAAAGAAAAACCAGGGAACTGTATCTTCAAAAGATCTTGGAAACCGCCACAGACGGATACTACGCTGTAAATGAGAAGCTGATCATCATCGATGTCAATGAATCCTACTGCAAGATGTCCGGATACACCAAAGAAGAGCTTATTGGATCATCCATCTTCATGCATACAATAAAAGATGATGAAGAAGGGGTCTTGGAAAGGACTCAAAATATCTTGAAAACAGGATCCGCACTCTTTGAATCCAGACACCGAAAAAAAGATGGAACAGCCTTTGACGTGGAAATCTCCGTGTCTGTTTTAAACGATCCCGATATCATTTTCATCAACTTCATACGGGACATCACAGAAAGAAAACAGCTGGAGAGCTACTTCCTCATTGAAAAAGACCTCTTCAAAAACACCATCCACTCCGCTGCAGATGCCGTGATTTCTACGGATGATCTCGGAAATGTAATCATTATGAACGGCATGGCCGAGCAGATGACTGGTTGGAATCAGGATGATGCCTACGGAAAGAAACTGGAAGAAATTCTACGTGTGGAAGACCGCAACGGAAATCCCATCGGAGATATTGCCAAAGACTGCATCAGCCGAAGCGAGACCATTGAGTTCTCCCAGGATCATCGGATAATATCGAAAAACGGCAACGAGGTTTTTGTGGAATTGTCCGCTTCACCCATTGCGGGCAGCGGAAGTGAAACCATCGGAGCAGTGGTGATGTTTAAAGATGTCACAAGACGCCGGGCAGAAATGAAGAACATAGAAGACCTGAGTTTCCGGGATGCTCTCACAGGGCTCTACAACAGAAGATTCTTAAATGAGACCATCGCTTCTAAAGAAGAGCTTTTGGGACTGCCCCTCACCATCATGGTGGTGGATGTCAATGGACTGAAACTCACCAACGACGCCTTTGGGCATTCCGTAGGAGACGCTCTCCTAAAAGCCGTGGGCAGAATCTGCAAAGAAGTCACAAGGCCTGGAGACATCATCTGCAGAACCGGAGGAGATGAGTTTGTCATCCTCCTTCCAAACAGTGACAGAGCCCAAGCCAAAGCACTGAAAGACCGTATTGTTTCTGTGGCCTCCAAGACCCATGTGGAATCCATGCATGTGTCTCTGGCCATCGGATACTCTGTTATGAGGCACTCAGAAGAGCATTTCGATGATCTCTTTGCGGAAGCGGACAACAACATGTACAGAAACAAACTGAGATACGGAAAAACCGTTAAAAAAAGAACCATGGAAAAGCTTGTGCAAAAACTCAACACAAAGCACCCTGAAGTCATCAACCACGCAAAAGAAGTCTCCAATTACGCGATAAAACTTGCTCAGGTCCTAGGACTTGAATATAATGAGCTGGAGAATATCCGTCTTGCGGCCAGCTATCATGACATCGGAAAAGTCATGGTGCCGAAAGAACTTCTGAAGAAGAAGGAAAGGCTCACAGAGAAAGAAGTGAGTCAAGTGAGAAAGCATGCAGAGCTTGGATACCAGCTGCTGAAAGAAGTGGATGAGTACAAACACATCGCAGAAGTGGTTCTCAGCCATCATGAATGGTGGAACGGTACAGGATACCCTCAGAACCTAAAAGGCTATGATATCCCAAGAGCAGCCCGGATCATTGCCGTTGCAGATGCCTATGAAACCATGACCGGTAAACACAGCTACAGGAAGCCTCTTTCCAAAGAAGATGCAGTGAAAGAGCTTCAAAACTTTTCTGGCATTCAGTTTGACCCGGATCTGGTAGAACTGTTTATACAGAAAGTAGTGAATGAAGACTAAAGATACGCTCTGCTTTTAGAATGCATGCATTTTAAGACCAGGGCTTCTTTATTTTTAGAATCTTAAAACAATTTATGAATCCTTCTACAGGAAGAACACAAGGCAGGGCTTTCGTTGTATGCTGAACATAGTAAAGAATAGAAGGAGGACATAAAAATGAATGAGAAAACACCAAACTTCAGTCTACGGATCATTGTCACAGCTACTTATTTACTAATGATACTCATGAACGCCCTGGCAAACATTCTGCCTATTAATGGGAAAGGCACAGGGGAAATTTCGGATTCTTATCCCAATCTCTTTGCGCCAGACGGCATCACCTTCGCCATCTGGGGCGTCATCTATCTTCTATTAGGACTTTATGTGCTATACCAGCTGGGTGTTTTCAAAGGTGGCGCAAGGGCAGGAAACAGCAGGCTGCTTTCTCGTATTGGCATCATTTTCTCCATCTCCTCAGTGGTGAACAGTCTCTGGATCCTTACCTGGCATTATGAGGAGATTAACTTTTCTCTTCTTCTCATGCTGATTCTTCTTCTTTGTCTCATCTACATCAATCTCCAGACAAAGTCCGCGGTGCTCAGTCTTCGGGAGAAGTTTTTCATCAGGCTGCCCTTCAGTGTCTACTTCGGTTGGATTACAGTCGCCACCATCGCTAATGTAACAACGCTTCTGGTGGATGTAAGCTGGAACGGCTTTGGTGTCTCTGAGAACCTCTGGACGGTGCTGATCCTCTTTACAGGCACTTCCATCGGGATCCTTACCATGTTTTCTCAAAGAGATATGGCCTATGGTGCTGTTCTTATTTGGGCCTATGGGGGAATTCTTTATAAGCACCTAAAACCAGAAGGGTTTGACAAAGCCTATCCCATGATCCTCTTTGCTGCAGGGGTCTCGATCTTTCTCTTTGTTATGGCAGAAGGATATGTGTTCTTTTCCCAGAAAAGAACGAAGAAACAGTAGCGAAAGGCCTTAGTAAACTTTATTCAAATCTCATTGAAACTGCGTATTTATCAGAATACAGGTTGGATTATGCGAATAAATTAACAATGAAAACAGGAACCAGGCAAAAAAATAAAGATATAGTAATTCTTTATGGGAAAGGACTCTGAACCGGAAATTTCACACTCCTTCAGAAATATCCTTATGAATCAGTCAAGAAAAAAGGGAAATATTTGTGATGATAATGTTTACATAAGCTTGGCTCAAGGCGTTCAAAGATTGAACATCCACTTTTATCCGGTATAATAAATCTATGAAACAGTGAAAAAGGGGTGTTGTTTGTGATCAAAGAAATCAAAATTCAGCTGAGAGAAGATAAAAGGGAGATTCCGCAGGACATCAGCAAAGTGAAGTTTGGAAAAACTTTTTCAGATCATATGTTTTTGATGGACTACAACAGTAAAGACGGATGGCACGATGCGAGAATCGTACCACATGGACCCATTCCCATGGATCCAGGCGCCATGGTGTTCCACTATGCCCAGGAGATCTTTGAGGGAATGAAAGCTTACAGAAGACCTGACGGGGGGATTCAGTTCTTCAGACCTTACGAGAACATCAAAAGAATGGCTAGATCCGGTGAAAGAGTCAGTATGCCAGCCATGGATGAGGATATGTTCATGGAAGCGCTGAGAAAGCTTGTAGACGTGGACAAGGACTGGGTGCCATCTGCTCCAGGGTCTTCCCTCTATATCAGACCCTTCATGTTTGCAACGGATGTGGGTCTGGGCGTACATGCTTCAGACAGCTATATTTTCTGCATTCTTACCTGCCCTGTGGCCAGCTACTATCCAGAAGGCATCAATCCCATCAAGATCATGATTGAAGATGAGGATGTGCGCGCAGTACGTGGCGGCACAGGATTCGCAAAATGCGGCGGTAACTACGCAGCTTCCATCAGAGCTTCCAAGAGAGCTTCCGAAAAGGGCTTCTCCCAGGTGCTTTGGCTGGACGGGGTAGAAAGAAAGTATATTGAAGAAGTAGGCGCCATGAACATCATGTTCAAAATTGGCGGTAAGATCATCACACCAGCTCTGAATGGCTCCGTTCTTCCAGGCATCACCAGAATGAGCAGCATGGAACTTCTAAGATCCTGGGGATATGAAGTGGAAGAGCGCCTCATCAGCGTGGATGAACTCATAGAAGCTGCGAAAAACGGCACCCTGGAAGAAGCCTGGGGTACAGGAACAGCAGCAGTGGTTTCTCCTGTGGGAAGACTCACCTATAAAGGAGAAGACTTCACCGTACAGGATGGAGGCATCGGTCCCGTGACGCAGAAGCTTTATGACGGCCTCACAGGCATCCAGAGCGGAAAGGTTGAAGATACCTTCCAGTGGATGGAAAAACTCGAAAAATAAACGCATAAAGTAAAATCCCTCCTGTCATCCTATGACAGGAGGGATTCTTTTGTTCTGAATAGAAGGATAATAAAAAAATAATTGCCTAGGTAAGGGCTGGACTTTTAAGAACTTGTGGTATGGTGATGGGTTCAGGCTGATGCTCGTAGAGCGTAATGAATCCTTCATAAAGAAGCTCCAGATTCTCCATGCTGTAAAGATCATCCGGTGCAATGAGCTCCGGCTCTTTGTCGATGTCATAGACCTTGCTGTTGATGAGGATCTCTGACACAAACTGGGAACAAAAGTAGTGGTGCTTCCTTTTCAGTGGGATGCCGAACTTGGCACCCAGAAGCCCCAGCAGATTATAGTGATATTTTTCCGCTTCATTCTGAAACTTTGACAGCTCATGCTTTAAAGAATCGTACTGCAGCGGGGTGACCTTCACTTTGTAAATAAGACACCGGGCATCGGTAAATTTCTTATAGACACCACCTTTGAGGTTTTCTTCCACAAATCCGCCTGAAAAGGGATTGTTGGGATTCTTCCTGCCAAAGGAGTACATTTTTGTAAAGGTCTCATCAAAGCTGATGGAGGCATGGACATATTTCATGTCTGAAAAAGTAGCAATGGCTCTGGAAAGCCATGTGCCTGTTTTCGTGAAAACCAGGTAGATATATTTCTTTTCCATGTGATTTCCTCTCTTGTTTTAGTACTTTACCAGTATAGTATAGATTTCTTATAATTCCATGATGTTTTCATAAAATAGTAGAAAAATGAATAGTATCATTATAGTCTTTATTTCTCTCTTTGTGAATCCAGAAACAAAAATATTAATACACGTTGTATTTTGTATTTTGACTTTTAAGGCGAAAGCTTCCTTCTCTAAGCCAATCTAGGATGAATCTACCGTTGTAGCCTTCTCCAACATAGACAGAAGGCTCAACTTGAAAAACTTCCATGAAATGAAGAATGTTTCAAAAAGATGGCGGACTACTATATGGAGCACTACATTTCGTGTTATGATAAGAGAAAAGAACATTCATTGGGGGAAGAAATACATGGTGGAAGAAAAACGCTTTGCAGTACTCATAGACGCAGACAACGTCTCTGCAAAGTATATTAAGTATATTTTAGATGAAGTTTCCAATTATGGCGTATCCACATACAAGAGAATCTATGGAGACTGGACTTCGCCAGGATCTGCGTCCTGGAAGGACATCCTTCTGGAAAACAGTGTCACGCCGGTTCAGCAGTACAGCTATACCGTTGGGAAAAACGCCACAGACTCTGCCATGATCATTGATGCCATGGATATTCTTTATTCTGGCAATGTGGAAGGATTCTGCATCGTTTCCAGTGACAGTGATTTTACAAAGCTCTCTTCCAGACTGAGAGAATCCGGTATGCTGGTGGTGGGTATGGGAGAGCAGAAAACACCCAAACCTTTTATTGCAGCCTGTAATCAGTTCAAGTATCTGGATGTTCTGTTGGCTTCTGAAGAAGGTGCAAGGACACCAAAGAAAGAAGTATCTGCTGGCAGCGACGGAAAATCCAAAGAACAGACACAGCCCGTCAAGACCAACGGCAAGAGCGAAAAGGTTGAGGACCAGAAGTCCATGACGGATATGGAAGTGATCAAGTCCACCATTTTAAAAATGATGAATGAAGCAGAGACCCAGAGCATGAATATGGGAGAAATCGGAAACCGTCTGGTGAAAAGATATCCGGATTTTGACGTGAGAAACTATGGAGACAACAAACTGTCCAAGTTCCTGAAGAAACTCGATTTTCTTGAGTTCCATACAAAAGGGGACGGTACCTCTGTGTGGGTCACTTTAAAAGGAGAAGGCAAGGAAGTTCAAGAAGAGGCAAAACCACAAGCACCGCCAAAGAGAGCCGTATACCGAAGGAAAAAGAAAAAGTAGAAAACAGGCAGGAGAAACATCCTGGAAGCATCACAGGAAGAACGTTCTGTGGTGCTTCCTTTTTATGAAGGTAAAGATAAACTCCTGAGCATCACGGGAAATGGAGGAAAAGTTCAGGGGCAGGCATAAAGTCTTCACTGCCTTTCATAAAATATTTCCGCTAAAAACCTTGTCAAAATCTATTTCTTTGCTATAATAAAGAAGCAGGTTTAACTGCCCTATGGGAGGATAACTCAGCTGGGAGAGTGTCACCTCGACAAGGTGAAAGTCGCAGGTTCGAGTCCTGTTCTTCCCACCATAGCAAGAAACTGGATTTCTTTTACAAAAGATGATCCAGTTTCTTTTTTTATTCTGATTTTTGAGTATACTGAGAGTAATAGAAACATGAAAGAAGGGAATATAATGAAGATGAAAGGTGTCATCCATTCATTTTTAGGAGAACTGATCCTCACCGAGGAAGATGGATTCATTACTGCAGTGGATTTTGGCGGTAGGGAAAAAGCAGACGATGGAAAGAACACAGAATACACACCACTGATGCTCGAAGCTAAAAAGCAGCTTCAGGAGTTTTATGAGGGAAAGAGAGATCAGTTCACACTGCCCTTGAATCCCAAAGGGACACCTTTCCAGAAGAAGGTGTGGGAAGCGCTTCTCACCATACCCAAAGGAGAGACCAGGTCTTATCAGGAGATCGCAAAGCTGTGTGGTAATGAGAAAGCTTCTAGAGCGGTGGGTATGGCAAACAACAGAAATCCCATTCCCATCTTCATCCCTTGTCATAGAGTCATCGGAAAAAATGGTGCCCTTGTGGGCTATGGCGGCGGCCTTCCAATCAAGGAAGCCCTTCTTCGTCTAGAAGGGTCTATTCTTTAGACATCACAATTGTGAACAGAGAGCACTTCTGATGTTACGAGTTTTTTACCCCTTGGCTAAGAATTGTCCTCATCTCTTTGGTAAAGTCTATACTAAGATCAGAAACCAAAGAAAGAAAGGAGAATGAGCAAATAATGAAACAATATGCAGGTAGTTATAAAACAGAAGAAGAGGCGGCTTTGGCCATCAAGGATCTGGAGCCTCTTTTGACAGAAGACACAGAAGTGACGGTGCTGACACGGGTCCCTTACGCATTTGAGAGAATCCGAAGCGGCCACGATGCCAGATATTATACTGATGCTCCTGTAGGCATGATCTACCATGGAGACAGCTTTTTGGAAGTCCTCACCACAATGCATCAGGAGCATCTGGATGAAGACACCATGAGGCATCTGACAGAAAAATTCATGGACGGAGAGATTCTTCTCTTTCTGGGGGACAAGAAATCCGAGGAAAGCGAAGCGCCCATCACCCCGGGAACCTATGAGATGCCGGAGGAAGAAGGCAGATTCATCAGACCGGATCTGAAAGAGACCGAAGTGCCTGACCGTGACCTGGAGGAAGAAGACTCCCTGGGTATCACTGAAGAAGAAGCGCTTCACAGACTGGACAGAAACCGTGAACCATATAATGGCAGCGTGGATGAGAGAAATCCATTTGATCCGGACAAGCCAAGATTCATACCATAGAAAGAAGGCACTTCATGTTATTGGAGTGCCTTTTCCTATGATGGTCTGAAATTTTAGTTCTCATTTGAAAGTGTCAGTTTTCCATCCACTGAGGTCAAGAGTAAAGTGGCTTCTCTCTTCTCATTGAAGGTTGGTGTAATGGAAGACATTGCAATGACTTCCTTTTCTTTATCGTGAAATACAAGATTCAGCGTTCCAGGTTCTTCTCTAAAGGTGAAAGAAAAATCGTCGCCTTTTTTGATGGGCGATCCGTCAGCGAACATACCGCCTCCAGCCTCATAAGCTTCTCCGCCTCTTGAGTAGGAAATCTCGTAGACTTCAGTTTCCGATTGATTTTCGATGATTACCTGGTAAGAATTTGCATCCTTTTCACTTCCTTTAGAACTGCAACCTGATAAGAGCATGAAGGTAAGTGCTGCGAAAAGCAGAAGCGCAGTGAAGCCAGTGTGGTTCTTGGAATTATATGTCATAAATAGACCTCCTAAAATTTGGTTGTTACTGTATTATAACATATTTTTATTGTTAAACAATAAAAATAAAATGAAATAGAATAAATTTTTGAACTTTTATGTTTTAGGATTTTAAATTGCACACATAAATTCTCCATAAACCTCTACATCCACAATTAGAATCGGAAGTGCTGTTTCAATCTAACACATCTGTATTGTCATCTTGCTGCTTCTTCCTCAAAGGAATGACATTATGGCAGCATTTCAGTCTTTTCCTTCGGCTATGAAAGAACCCAGAAAACAGCAGATTTCGATGGAAACCCGTGAATCCTGTATTTTTTGTAAATCTTGTGAATTTCTAAACATTTTTACTTAGTTCTGCGTTAAAATAGAGTCATGTAAATGTTTACGAATATAATGAGAAGTTGGAGGGAATGGTTGTGGAGAATACGCTATTGAAAGTGGGGCATCCCATGACAGACGATGCAGCAAAACTGGATCAGGATAAGAAGGGGTTCACGAATTTTCTGACGCAGCATCTTGGACGGAAGAAGCTTCTGGTGATAAGAGATGCGGGCAATGAAGAGGGCATTCTGGAAGATCTCACAGAGTATGCTGCCCTGAAGAACTACCATCTTGTCTATCTGGATGGAGAGAACATCACTGCCAAGGAGGTGAGAGCGCTGTCTGAGAGAGGTGCGGAGAAACTTCTTGTCGTCATAAAGAACCTTTCTAAAGCAGGACATCTTGGTGTCATGGAAGAAGCATCTATGTTTAGAGCCATTTTAGATCTTTCAGACCCGGGTAACGATGAGCTTCTATTTCATCAGGAAAGTGCCTTTCTATTTCTGGCAGAGGAGCAATTTCCCAGTACAAAACTCTCCACGGTGAGTCTCACCTGGGCCTACGAATCAGCGTTTTATGACGGCAGAGCTTTTCGGGAGAAGGTGCTGAGCCATATGGAGAGATATCGGGAAAAGGTTCTTCGGATCAAAGAAGAGGGCACGGTGCGAGGGAAAGCCTATGGACACATCCTTCCAGAAAAGAACTATCATGAGAACTTTCTGCCCCTTGTACGGGAAGATCTCATCACCTCACCTTATCTTTCTGGTATACACTGGCACAGATTTTCCCATCACCTCAATTCCTCTCAGGTTCTTGGTGTGAATTTCTTTTATCCGCTCCTGAAAAAAGGAGAATTAAGCAGCTTTCTTTCTCTTTTCGGCCTTGAGGACCCCAAGGGATATGATCCGGTGCACCTTTCTTTTTCTAAACTGTCTCCTGTGGAGACCTCTGTGAGAAGAAAATCCTGTTTTGATTTTCATGCAGAGCTTCAAGGGGAAGAAGAGCTCTATATCCTTTCGAACTATACAGACGGATGTTTCGGCAGAGCAGAGAAAGAGAATTTTATGGAGAAATACACTGCGGTCTATGAGTCTCTTCTTTTAGCCAGTGACATGATTGAAGACCGTTTTAAGAACGAAGCCTTCTTCATGGAAGAATACCGCTATATGAGAAGCCTTCTCCATCTCAATGAAAAGAGCAGACTCCTGGTGCTTCTTCCAAGAGAAAACTTCCAGCTAAGAGAAAAAGCCTTGTATTTTAAAGATCATGTGCTCACAGAAAAAGGAAGAGAACACTTTTATCCCGTGGTCTGGGAAGAGGTCATTGACAGTCTTCTGAATCAGCTCTCCGATCCGGAGCTCTCCAGGTACTATGAAACTGAACTGAAAGACAAGTACTTCAGATATTAAGGTCCATTCTATAAAAGAGGAGACGGTTTATATGAATCAGGACACTTTTGCTAAAATCAGAACATTCATCCGAAGAAATGCAAGGCCCCTGGATTACATCCGATGGAAGATTCATTTTGAAGGGGAGACAACGGAAGAAATACTCACCCTTCTTTCTGCCTACCAGAATAAGGACGGCGGCCTGGGACATGGTCTGGAACCAGATTTTTTGAATCCATCCTCCACCCCCATGGCCACCTGCCATGGCATTCTTCTTCTGAAAGAACTGGGGATAGAGGACAAGAGCCATCCTCTCATCCAGAACATCTTCCGGTATCTGGCTTCGGGTCATGGCAAGCGTCATGGAAGATGGCTGTTTTCGATGAAAGAAAACGAGAACCACCCTCATGCACCCTGGTGGAGCGCTGAAGAAGAAGACGGCACCTTCAGCAGCTATAATCCCACCGCACCTCTTCTCCGGTTCATCCTGGACCAGGGTGAGTATGAGACGGATCTTTATTATCTTGCCCTGAACACCATGGAAGAGCTGAAAAAAGAATTCATGGAAGGAGATAGTTTCTCCATGCATGATCTCATTGCATTGGAAGAACTTCGTCCGTACCTGGATGAAGAGCGGCTCAATGAGCTTATCGAAAAGAACATAGAAAAGAATCCCGCAAACTTTAAAAACTATGTGCTACGGCCCACACACATCATAAAGTCTCCGGATCATCCGCTTTACAGAAAGATGAGAGATCTTGTAGATAAGGACCTGGAGTTTTTGGAAGGCAGTCTTCAGGAAGAGGGCTATTGGGACATCAACTGGGCATGGGGAGCCTATGAGGACAGCTTCTACGTTTCCAGAAACTTCTGGAGATCCGATCTTTCCATCCACAACCTTCTTCTTCTGAAAGCCTTTGGAAAAATTCAGCCTTACTAAATGAATGAAGATGAAGATGCATCTCTACCACAGGAAGGGATGCATCTGTTTTTCTTTTTCTTTCCTCTGGTATAATGGAAGATGAATTGGAGTGAAGAAAGATGGAAACATGGAAAGAAATGGAAGACTGCAGGATCTGTCCTCGAGACTGCGGCGTCAATAGAAATCAAGGGGATCTGGGATTTTGCAGAGTCCCTGCGGAAGTGATTCTTGCTAGGGCTGCTCTTCATCACTGGGAAGAGCCCTGCATCTCCGGGGAAAGAGGCTCTGGAACGGTGTTCTTTTCAGGATGCAACATGGGGTGTGTCTACTGTCAGAACCATGAGATTGCCTTAGGTGTATATGGGAAGAAGGTATCTGTGAAAAGGCTCTCGGAAATCTTTCTGGAGCTTCAGTATAAAGGGGCCCACAACATCAATCTGGTGACCCCCAGCCACTATGTGCCACAGATCCGGGAGGCAATCCTTACATCCCGAAGCCTTGGCATGACGCTTCCCATTGTGTACAACAGCAGCTCTTATGAAAAAGTGGAGACTTTGAAGATGCTGGATGGTCTTGTGGATATCTATCTTCCAGATTTCAAGTACCATGACGAAGACTTGGGACTTCGATATTCCAAGACCAAAGATTACAAAGCTGTTGCCCTGGAGGCAGTGAAGGAGATGGTGCGCCAGACGGGAGAGCCGGTCTTTGATGAGGAAGGGATGCTCCTAAAAGGCACCATCATCCGGCATCTGTCTTTACCCGGAAGCCTTGGGGACTCTAAAGAGATCCTGATGCTTCTAAAAGAGACCTTCGGAAACGGTGTCTATTACAGTATCATGAATCAGTACACCCCTCTGGAGGTGTCCAGAAAATACCCAGAGCTTCAAAGAAAGCTCACAGAGGAAGAGTATCAGGAACTCATTTCCTTTGCGCAGCTTCTGGGCATAAGAAAAGCCTTCATCCAGGAAGGAGAAACCCAAGATGAAAGCTTTATTCCTCCATTTAATGGAGAAGGACTTTAAATAAAAGGAGTTGATGCATTTGATGAAACTCACAAAAAAGGAGGAAGAACTTCTCCTGCGCTATATGGAGGGTATACATGAGCACGAAGAAGTGCTCCGGATGAAAACTTTTATACAGCACGGGAACACCAGCACCTATGACCACTCTTTGGAAGTGACAAAGCTGGCATTTCTTCTCTCCAGAAGGCTGCCTTGGTCCTTTCATGAGAAAAGCATCGTCAAAGGCGCAATGCTTCATGATTTTTATCTCTATGACTGGCATGTGCCAGACCCGAGCCGGAAGAGGCTCCATGGACTCCACCATCATAGGACTGCCCATAAAAACGCCATGAAGTATTTCAGGTTAACTCCTGTAGAAGAAGACATCATTTTAAAACATATGTGGCCCCTGACGATAAAGCTGCCCCGATACCGGGAAAGCTACCTGGTAACCTTGGCGGATAAAATTGTCAGCATCAAAGACACCCTAGGGTTTACAAAAAGAAAGGAAATAAAATGACAAATCAGCATAAATTAGAAAACACAGAAGCTCTCTTACCTAAAGAGGACTTTCAAAAAAAGATTCTGGACTGGTTCCAGGAGCATAAAAGGGCTATGCCCTGGCGGGAAACTCCACTACCTTACTACATCTGGATTTCAGAGATCATGCTCCAGCAGACCCGTGTGGATACGGTGATTCCATATTTTTACAGATTCATTGAGAGATATGACACAGTGGAGGCTTTGGCCAATGCCGAAGATGAAACTCTTCTGAAGCTCTGGGAAGGCCTTGGGTACTATAACCGGGTACGGAACCTTAAAGTCGCTGCAGGAGAAATCATGGAGCGGCATGGGGGAGAAATCCCAGAGAACTATGAAGACCTTCTGAAGCTCAAGGGCATTGGAGAATACACCGCAGGCGCCATTTCCTCAGAAGCCTTCGGAAAGAAAGAAATCGCCGTGGACGGCAATGTGTACCGGGTCATGGCAAGACTTCTGGGAATCCGGGAGGACCTGAAAAAACCCTCTGTCATGAAAAAAATCAAAGAAGAAGTCCGTGGGCTTCTACCAGATACTCTGGTGGGAGACTTTAATCAGGGCCTCATAGAGCTGGGCGCTCTAGTGTGCATTCCCAACGGAAGTCCCAGATGCGGGATCTGTCCCATGAAAGACTCCTGCACTGCCTATAAGGAGAACCTTCAGGATGAGATTCCGCTGAAGGTCAAGAAGAAAGAGCGCAGGGAAGAAGAGCGTACGGTGCTCATTTTCCGTCATGAAGGAAGATATGGCATACGAAAAAGGGAGGAGGGAGCACTTCTTGCCGGTCTTTATGAGTTTTATCATGAAGAAGGACACTATGATGCCCATCTTATAGAGGAGTGGGTGGAAAATCTCGGAGGAAGACCTTCTGCCATCTATCCTCTGAAAGACAAGAAGTTTCTGTTTACTCATATTCTATGGAAACTCAAGGCTTTTGTGGTGGAACTAGAGGCTCCCTTAGAGGATCTTTTGTTTCTCACAAGAGAAGAGATTAGAAGCAGCTACAGCCTGGCCACAGCCTTTCGGGACTATTTCGAAGAACTGGGTGAAAACGAGGTGGAATGAGAAGAGAGGGTGACCTCTCTTTTTGATTTTGTGAAAAAAATCTGCAATAATGAGGTACCTTCTGTGAATAGAGTTCCAAGGATTGGAAAAGAATGTTAAAATGTAAAGGTAAACATGACATAATTTTATAAATATAGAGGGGGAGACATATGGAGACAACAAGAAAAGTAATGACCGGAAATGAAGCTGCCGCCAGAGGGTTCTACGAAGCAGGAGGACTTCTTGCATCCAGCTACCCAGGTTCACCCACCGTTGAGCTGTTGGAAGCAGTGAAAGAATACAAAGAAATCTATGCAGAGTTCAGTGTGAATGAAAAAGTGGCACTGGAGGTGGCCATCGGCAGCTCTTTTTATGGTGCCCGTTCCATGGTATCCATGAAGCATGTAGGCGTCAATGTGGCCATGGATCCACTGATGACCTTCACTCAGACACCCACCCAAGGTGGTTTTGTCCTGGTGACGGGAGATGATCCTGGCATGGCCAGCTCTCAAAATGAGCAGGACAACAGGATCATTGGAAAATTCGCCAACATGGGCATTCTTTATCCCGGAAGCAGCCAGGAGGTGAAAGACTCTGTGAAGTGGGGACTGACCCTGTCAGAGCAGTTTGAAATGCCCTTCATGGTGGATGTGACTTCCCGGGTCTGCCACGGACGTGGCATTGTGACCTTAGGAGAGCGTGAAGAGCATAAACCAAAAGGATTCACGCCAGACAACAATAAGTTCACCATGCTGCCGCCCATCACCCATGCCAGGCAGTATGCCATGAAGGAAAGGCTGGAGGCTCTGGCGGAGTATGCCTATGATGCCCCTATGAACCTCTACCATGAGGTGGAAGGCTCCAAAGTGCTTCTCGTAGCCACAGGTCTTGTCTATGAGAACTTAAGAGAGCTTCAGGTGCCCTACAGCATCTACAGACCAGGTCTTGTGTATCCCTTAAGTGCGCGCAGGCTGAAAGAGCTCCGGGAAAAGTATGACCGAATCATCGTCATTGAAGAAATGATGCCATTTATCGAAAATGAGCTGAAGCTCATGGGCATTCACTGTGAAGGAAAAGAGTGGTTCTCCTTCACGGGAGAGCAGAACTCCGAAGAGATTGAAGAAGGACTCCTAAAAGCAGGCCTTCTCACAAAGAAAAGATTCCTGTCTTTTGACAAAGACCCTGTGGTCGTAAGACCACCCATGTTCTGCTCCGGCTGTCCTCATCGCCCTGTCTTTGACATTCTGAAGAAGATGAAAGTCACCGTCATGGGGGACATCGGATGCTACTCCATGTCTGTCCTTCCGGCCTTTGAAGCCTCCCACAGCATGATCAGCATGGGGGCCACTGTAGGCATCACAAAGGGCATGAATAAAATCATGAGAATGGAAGGCAGCGAGAAGCCCCTTGTGTCCGTCATTGGAGATGGAACCTTCTTCCACTCGGGCATGACCGGCTTTGCCAATCTTCTCCACCAGCTGGATGAGAAGGACAATATGACCTTCATTGTGCTGGAAAACGGCACCACAGCCATGACCGGCGGCCAGCAGAACGGGTCCAGCGGAAAATACGACGTCAATGATGACATGCATATGGACATCAAAGCCATTCTGAATACCATGGGCATTGACAATGTGCAGTATGTGGACCAGTTTGACTACAAGCTCTTCCGGGATACGCTGAAAGAGGAAGTGAAGAAAAAAGGCATCTCTGTCATCATCGCCACCAGACCCTGCGCTCTGAAATTCAAAATCAAGGAGCCCCATTACTATGTGGATCCCAACATCTGCATCGGCTGCAGAAGCTGCGTAAAAACCAACTGTCCGCCCATCCGCATGAAGGAATATAAGGGGATTGAAGGCCTCAAGTCCTTCATTGACCCTGAGATGTGTGTAGGATGCAGCGTATGCTCCCAGGTGTGCCCTGTGGGCGCCATCAAACCATCCAGGAAGGAGGCATAATTTATGGAGAACATCAGTATCATCATTGCAGGCGTGGGAGGACAGGGACTGGTCCTTGCAACGAGAATTCTCTCCGAAGCGGCTTTTTCCCAGGGTCTTGATGTGAAGACCAACGACGTGGTGGGTCTCTCCCAAAGAGGCGGCACCGTCTGGGGCAGCGTCAAGATGGGGGAGAAAATCTATTCTCCCAACATCCTGCCCAAGGAAGCGGACATCATTCTAGGCATGGAGCCTCTGGAAGCGCTTCGCTGGAGCCACATCTTAAAAGATGGCGGAAAGATCATCCTGAACACCAATAGAGTCTACCCAACCCCCGTGCTTCTGGAAAAGGAACCCTACCCGGAGGAAGCCATAGAAGGACTCAAGGAGAAGTTTGAAGTCATTGAGATCAATGCCCAGAAAGAAGCAGAAGCTTCCGGAAACATTAAAGCCGCCAACACCATCCTCCTGGGCCTGGTTTCCAAATACCTCCCCATCGAGGATCAGGTCTTTGAAGAAGTGCTGAAAGCCCACGTTCCGTCAAAAGCTGTGGAGGAGAACCTCACAGCCTTTTATAGGGGGAAGCGCTATGGCAGCTGAGAAGAGAGTATTTATTGCCATGGAGCTCAACAGTGTGCATCGGGAGAATCTGAAGGAATCCCAGAGAAGGTTGGCCAAGGATCTTGAAAAGGGGTATATTGTACCCGAAGAGAATTTCCATATGACCCTGGCATTTCTTGGGGAGCAAAGTGCCGAAGCCATGCACCGTATTCTGGATGCCATGCTGGAAGTGGCCCTTCAAACACCAATTTTTCTCACCTATATGGGAAATCTGGGAGAATTCACCTTTCCCAAGGGGGCTACCTACTTCATGGGCATCAGGAGCACAAAAGAGCTTCTTTCGTTAGAGGAATCTCTAAAGGATGCCCTTGGAAGAAGAGGCTTTCCCATTGAGGAGCGTCCCTTCCATCCCCACATCACCCTAGTGAAAAAAGGAAAACTTCTGCCGCAGTCTGAAGGTTTAGAAGCCATGAACGAGAAGATCCATATGCCGAAACTGCCTATCCTTGTCGATAAGCTTATTTTATTTGAGTCCATTCAAGACGGAGAAGGCACCCGGTATGAGTCTCTTCATGTGGAGCCCCTGGTGGCAAAGCGCCAGGAAGTCTAGAAAGACAACGTAAAACATGATAAAATAGTGAAGCTCCCCTTCAAAAAACTGAAGGGGAGCTTTCAAAAAAAAGAAGAACATCATCGATGAGATTGATAGCACCATGGGATCCATGGGGCAGGGAGGATCGTAGTTGAAGAAAAATAGCATCACAATGAGAGTAGTGTCACTGCTGGCTGTACTGGTTCTTTTCACAGGCTGTCAGCTGAAAGAGAAGGAGGTCCATGGAGAATCTTCGAGAAAAGAAGGAGATGTCTCTATTTTTGTCATTTCTGATCCGCATCTTTTATCCTCCCGGATCAATGACAAAGGAAAGGCCTTTGAAAGGTACAGCGTCGGCGGAGACGGGAAGAATCTGCCGTACATCGAAGAGATCTTCTCTGTTTTCATGAAAGAAGTACAGGAGAAAAAACCGGACTATCTCCTCGTCAGCGGAGACTTGACCAATAATGGAGAACGGGCCAGCCATGAGGATCTTTCGGCATACTTCAAGATTCTTGAAGAGCAGGGCACAGAGGTCCTGGTGACCCCGGGAAATCATGATCTTCAAAACCCCCACGCCAGAGGTTTTCTAGGGGATAAGCAAATAAAAGTGGATACGGTGACACCAGAGGAGTTTACAGCGCTTTATAAGGATTTTGGATTTCAAGATGCCCTGTACCGGGATGAAGCTTCTTTGAGCTACGTGTATGAGGCATCCGAGGATCTTTGGATCCTCATGATGGACACCAACAGATACAGTGAGAATGTAAAGCTTGGCTACCCCCAGGCAGGGGGGATTTTGAGTCTTTCTTCCTTTCAGTTCATGAGACAGGTGCTGAAGGAGGCCAAGGAAAAGGGCATTGAAGTCATTTCCGCCTCTCATCACAACAGCATCATCCATGCGCAGAACGCTGTGGAGGACTATGTCCTGGACAACAGCGAGGAGTATGTGAACATTCTGAAGGCTGGTGGGGTGAAGCTGAACCTCACAGGCCACATCCACATCCAGGACATCCAGAAGGATCCTCACGGCAGCCAGTACTTCGAAATTGCTTCTGGTGCTCTTTCTGTGTATCCCCATAAATATGGGCAGCTTCTTTTTGGTAAAGAAGAGGGCATCCGATACGAATCGGTGAAAGTGCCCTTAGATACCGTCATGACAGGAAGCCGTCTGAGTGAGTTTGAAAGCCTGGATGCCCAGTCCAAAGCCTTCTTTGCAGCAAACAGCTCTTCGAGAATCTACCACAGGCTGATCACAGAGGAAGGGGAAACAGAAGAGGATGCAAAAGTTATGGCAGAAGCTGTGGGAGAGCTCAATGCACTGTATTTTGGTGGAGATGAAGACCAGTTTTCCGAAAAGCTTTTACAGCACCCTGGGGTGCAGCTGCTCCTTCTTCGTGAAAACACCAGAACATCCCAGTATGTCACAAGGATGCTCACAGAAGAAGGTCCCGATGACAACAGACTTTCCATTCCACGGGCGGCTGAAGATTAACAGATTGGAAATGATTTTTCCTGTGGGATGGTTTTCATGTTCAGAGATTCTGGTAAATAACTAAGAGATTCATGAAATTGTCTTTTTTAGGTTGACAGAAAATGACCTGTGTCTTACTATAGACCTAACAATTGAATAGTGACCTCATCTTTTTCAGGTGAGGTAGAGGCGCGGTGTTTATGAGACTGTAGAGGAGCTGAGGAAGCGATGATTCTACGGGGGAGGAAAAACCGCCGAAGTGTGGAATGCCCTCAGCTTTCCATGCTGGGACTGCAGCAAACAGCTGCTGGACTGTCCATAGGCCAATACCCAAGGCCCTATGGTTGAGCTATCTTATCAAGGGAAAGAAAGGGGAAAGTAGGATTGTATGTACAATGCCTGAGTTCGTCTCAGGCATTTTTTATTTTATAAAAATTTATAAAAATCAACAAATAGAAAGAAAAAGGAGAAATTTATCATGAAGAAGATTGTATTAGGATTACTCATCAGCGCTGTGACAGTACTTGCAGGGTGCGGAACCAAAATAGATGCCCAGAATGACGGAGTATTTAAGGTAGGAATGGAAGCAGGATATGCTCCATTTAACTGGACCCAGAGCAGCGACGCCAATGGTGCTGTCGCCATTGATGGTGGACAGGAATTTGCAGCAGGATATGATGTGGAGATTGCAAAGAGAATTGCCGAAGGCCTTGGCCAGGAACTGGTCATTGTGAAGATTGAATGGGATGGGCTCATTCCAGCCGTGAAGTCTGGCACCATCGATGCCATCATCGCTGGTATGTCTCCCACAGACAAGAGAAGAGAATCCATCGATTTCTCCGACAATTACTACATGTCTGATCTGGTGCTGGTGGTGAAGAAGGGCGGCGCATTTGAAAATGCAAAGAACCTTTCTGACTTCAGCGGTGCAAAGGTTACAGCTCAGCTGAACACCTTCCACTATGATGTCATCGATCAGATCCCATCCGTGGAGAAGCAGACAGCCATGGAAAACTTCGCTTCCATCAGAGTGGCTTTGGAGTCCGGTGTCATTGATGCTTATGTGACAGAAAGACCAGAAGCGGTGAGCGCTTCTGCCGCCAATGAGAACTTTACCTTTGTGGAACTGGAAGACGGATTTGAAACTTCTCCAGACGACACCGCCATCGCAGTTGGTATTAAGAAAGGAAATGAAGCGTTTCTAGCAGAAATCAATGAAATTCTCTCTGGCCTCTCTCTCGAAGAGCAGCAGAGCATCATGGATGAAGCGATTCTTTCCCAGCCATCCCAAAACTAGTGATTTAGAATTTCTCGCTCCAAGAGCTTTAATCCTGGAGCGGATTTTCATGAGGAGGACCCATGTTCATCGAAACGTTATATAATATCTTTATCAGTAACTGGCCCATGTTTTTAAGAGGCGCCCTGGTGACCCTTGAAATTTCCATCATCAGTACCATCCTGGGTACACTGTTTGGACTGTTCATCGGGATCATCAGAACCATTCCTCAGCCTGAAAAAGGAATGAAGCGAGGCTTTCTGAAGTTCATCAACTGGATTCTTTCCGTATATATTGAAGTATTCAGAGGAACTCCAATGATCGTTCAGGCCATGGTCATCTATTTCGGCGTGGCCCAGACCTTTGCCATTGATATGAATAAAATCTTTGCGGCGATACTCATCGTCACCATCAATACGGGTGCCTATATGTCAGAAATTGTTCGAGGTGGTATTCTCTCCATCGACAAGGGACAGTACGAGGCAGCCCAGTCCATCGGTATGAGCCATTTCCAGACAATGATGAGCGTGGTGCTTCCTCAGGTAATCAGAAACATCCTGCCCGCCACCGGCAATGAATTTGTCATCAATATCAAAGACACCTCGGTGCTCAATGTCATCTCGGTCAGCGAGCTGTTCTTTGCCACCAAGTCTGTGGCAGGAGTAAACTTTATGTATATGGAAACTTATCTTGTCACGGCGATGATTTATCTGGTGCTTACCTTCACCATCACCCGTATTTTAAGGCTTGTGGAGAAGAAAATGGATGGACCTGAAAACTACAACCTCACCGGCAATCAGATGCAGGTGCTGAAACCTGAAGATCAGGTAAGACTACAGGCGAAAGGAGGAAAGTAACATGGAAGCAAAAGAAACGATACTTGAAATCAAAGGACTGAAAAAGTCTTTCGGAGAGCGTGAGATTCTGAAAGACATCAACGTTTCTGTGAAGGAAGGTGAAGTCATCTCCATCATCGGATCCTCAGGATCTGGTAAATCCACTTTCCTCCGGTGCATTAATCTCTTGGAGACGCCTTCCGCAGGGGAGATTCTTTACCGCGGTAAGAACATTCTTGGAGACAATCAGGATATCAACGCCTACCGCACAAAGCTTGGTATGGTGTTCCAGCAGTTCAACCTCTTTGAGAACCATAACGTGCTCTCCAACTGTATGGTAGGTCAGATTAAAGTGCTGAAAAGATCCAAAGAAGAAGCAGAGGCGGTGGCCTTAAAGTATCTGAAGGTGGTGGGCATGGACCAATATGTCCATGCAAAGCCAAAGCAGCTTTCTGGCGGACAGAAGCAAAGAGTGGCCATTGCAAGAGCCCTTTCCATGGAACCGGATGTGCTTCTTTTTGATGAACCCACCTCAGCCCTGGACCCAGAGATGGTGGGAGAGGTGCTGAAGGTCATGAAAGAGCTGGCAGAAGCAGGACTTACCATGATGGTGGTGACCCATGAGATGGCCTTTGCAAGAGACGTGTCTGACCGTGTGATCTTCATGGATGAGGGGGTCATCGCAGAAGAGGGAGATCCTCAGGTGATTTTCAATGATCCTAAGGAAGACAGAACCAGAGCCTTCCTGCAAAGAACCCTCAGTGAGAACTAAGTAGATAGAAAAGAGACAAGAGCCTTGTGGTTGATTTTAATCCGCCCCCAGGCTCTTTTTCGTTTACAGAATATTCACTTCGGTTTATCCTGGTTTGTAAAGGTTTATGTTACGCTTACCGTATGTGACAGAAAGTGAGGTGCACAACTATGAGAGTTCTGGTGCTGAGTGATAAAATAACTGGTTCCAGTCAGAAGAGAGAAGACGAACTGTTCCACGATCAGTTCATGGACGAATCCGTTCTGTTTGTGGTGGAAGAGCTGAAAAAGCGCCATGAGGTGTCCTATCTGGAAGCGGATCTTCATTTGAAGGAGAAGCTGAAAAAAGAAAGACCGGATCTTGTGTTCAACTTAGTGAATGGAACAGCTTTGCCTGGAGGAATTTCTTATGTGCCCAATGCTTTAGATGAACTTGGCATTCCCTATACCGGTTCTTCTGGAGTAGCTCATGGGAAGGCCTATGACAAAGGGCTCACCATGAAAGTGCTGGGAAGTATGGGGGTCCTGGTGCCAAGATTCATGGAGATTAGAAATCTTAAGGATCTGTCTGCCTTTCATCTTCCCTATCCTGTTCTGATCAAACCCAAAGATGGCGGATACAGCCGGGGCATCTTTAACGAGAATCTTGTGTTTTCTATGGAAGAGTTAAGAGCTCAGGTGGAACTTCTCCTTCTGGAAAAATACACCCCCCTTTTACTCTCAGAGTATATTGAAGGGAGAGAATTTACCCTGGGCGTTCTAGGAAACGGAGAACATCTGGAGGTTCTGCCTCCCATGGAGGTGTCCTTCAAGAACCTCCCGGAAGACCTTCATCCATTCTACAGTTTTGAGGCTAAAGTAACTTTTGAAGACCATATAGAAAATAAAGTGCCTGCAAAGATTTCTGAGAGTCTACTTGAGAAGCTCCAGGTGTCCGCCCGTCATATCTATAGGACCTTAGGACTGTCAGATTATGCCAGACTTGATTTTTGGGTGAGAGAGGAGAGAGTTTATCTTTTGGAAGTGAATTCTCTTCCAGGACTTCATAAAACCCACAGCGACCTGGTGAAGATGATGAAAGCGGAGGGGAAAACCTATGAGGACCTCATCTATTACATTGTGGACTCGGCGCAGGACAGATACAGACGCAGTGTGGCAGGCCGTCTCATCAGCGGCAAATAAAGAAGCAGAAGAAAAATAGAGCAGCTCATTGTAAGAGGCTGCTCTATTTTTTCATTCTACTTTAGAACTCCACTTGAAACACGGCTTTTCCAAGAAGCTTTCCTTCTTCATGGAGTCTGTGCACCAGAGGGGCATCGGTGATGGGCCAGGTGGATGTTCTGATGGGGGTGATTTTGCCTTCTTCCAGAAGCTTCGTGATTTCAGAAAGATGGGTTTCATTTCTTTTGGTCTGAACAGATAGAAGGGTGATTCGGCTTCCCTCCGGAAGATCCGGCACCCCCGTGGTACTGACAAAGATTCCTTCTTCCTTCAGGAGGGGAAATAGAGAAAGCATGTCTTCTTTTTTCAGCGGTGCGAGATTTACAATCACATCCACTTTGGTGGGCATGGATTGCACAATATTCTCCTTTTTATAATCCATGATTTTTAGAAGGCTTTTTCCTTCAAGGAGTGATAAGCTTTCCGTGCCCGCCACTGCATAAATTTTTGCATCCATGGTTTTTGCCAAAGCTATGGCCGCAAGGCCCACCCCCCCTGTGGCTCCATAGATGAGAACAGACTGCCCCTTTTTCAGGAGGGTGCTCTTCATCAGTGCTTCATAAGCAGTGAGGTAGGAAAGGGGGATGGAGGCTGCCTCTTCATAGGTGAGCCTTGTTGGCATTTTGCATGCGTCCTCTTCCTTCAGGGTCACATATTCCCCATAGGATCCGTTTCTTCTGATGTCGAGATATCCATAGACATTCTCTCCGATCAAAAACCGCTCTGCCTGAGGACCTTTCGCAACGACGAGCCCTGAAAAATCAACGCCTGGCACGTGAAAGGGATCTAGCGTGATGATTTTCTGGAATACACCTTTTCGCACCAGTGCATCCGAAGGGTTAAAGGAAGCGCACTTTACTCTCACAAGAATTTCTCCCTCTTGGGGTTTTGGCACGTCCAATTTCATCAGGTGAAGCACATCAGGTGCACCAAAGTCCGTAAAAGCCATGACCTTCATTTCTTCCATTCTTCTCATCCTTTCGTCATTTCTTACCTCTACTATAGAACAGGGAAAGAGCTGAAACAGCAGCAGATTGCATTATTTACAAAACCTTCTCAAATTAGAAATAATTGTGCATTCAGCCCTGATATAATAGAAATGATAGCGAGGTGAACTTGAAGTGGCAAAACGCCTATATTTCATTCCCAAGAGTTCCTATCAGGGGCTCATTGTGGAAAAAACAGTTAATTTTCCTGAAGTCAGGGGAGAACGGGCACATTCCATGAAAAAAACTTTAGATACCATGCTGCACGTGATCAGAGCAAAAGAAAGTGGTGGAGAGATTCTGGAAGTTTCCCCCTACGGCAGTGCCGTGGGAAAAGCGTGTACCCCTTGGCATCTGAAAATGAAGGACGAAGATGGAGTGGCGTATCCTGTGGCTGCGCTTTATGAAGCGGCCAAGGTGTTCGAAGAAGGAGGGCCTTACGAAGACTTAAAATCAAAGAGGCCTGATGAGATCCTTGCAGATCCTAGACTGCGACATGCCGGAAGTCTCATGGGGTTTCATTTTGAGCATGAAGCCTTCACCACAAACCCCAGGCATAAGTTCTTTGATTATCTCTACATCCGTGCATTGAAAGACCGGGAGGATCTCCACGAGGAACTGCTTAAAGCTGAGATACTTACCGATGTGACCTATCAGATGAGCAGTATGTATCTTAGTCCTGCACGGTCTGTTTCTTATTTTATCAGCCTATATAAAGAAGGGCTTCTAGATAAAGTACTTTCCTCTTCGGAAGAGTTTGATCATATGTATACCCTGACTTTTCCCTAGAGCACCGAAAGCTGTGGCCTGTGCCATGGCTTTTATCTGTTTAAAAAACAATGAAATGGAGGCCGATCATGGAAAAAGCGAAAACGATCCCCATAAAACAATACATCTATAGCGAGAAAAACTATCAGGAGAGAGAAATTACCCTATCTGAGCTGGAGAGTCAAGAGAGTATCCTCCATAGCACATCCAATGAGAAATTCTGGCTCAATCTGGACGAGGAGGATCCTGCGCTATTAAAAAGTATCTGCGAACTGTTCAAAATCCATCCGCTGGTGCAAGATGATATCCTCCTAAAAGGGCAACGGCCGAAAGTGGAAGAATATCCTCATCATCTGTTCATTGTGGCAAAAATGGTCTACTTTAAAGATAATGAACTGATGATGGAGCAGATCAGTTTTATTCTTGGGAAAAATTATCTTCTGAGCTTTGGAGAAATAGAAGGAGATGTCTTTGATCGCGTCCGGCAGAAACTCAGTAAAGAGGGCACCGAAGTAAGAACAAGAGGCATCGACTTTCTTCTTTATCAGCTTTTAGATGCTCTTGTGGAAGGGTATTACAGGACATTGGAGATCATGGGAGAGAAAATCGATGTCATGGAAGACAACATCATGCTGCAGGCTGACAAAGAGGAGATGAGAGACATCCGGTCCCTGAAAAAAGATCTGCTCTACCTCCATAAATATGCATGGCCACTGAGGGAAATCTCTTCTTATCTCTCCAAGGATGATCCTCTCTTTATAAATAAAGAAACCTCCATGTATTTCTATGATATTCACAGCCAGCTCATGGAAGTCATAGACACCATCGAAACCTACCGGGAGCTTTTGGCCGGGCTCATGGATCTTAGTCTTTCCAGTGTCAGCTACCGGCTGAATGAAGTGATGAAAGTTCTGACCATTATTTCCACCATCTTTATTCCTCTTTCCTTCATCGCTGGAGTCTATGGAATGAATTTCAAGTATATGCCGGAACTGCAATCTCCTTATGGTTATCCGTTGGCCTGGGCCAGCATGGGAGCGGTGGCTCTAGGCATGTTATATTATTTCAAAAAAAAGAAATGGTTCTAACTTGACACAGTAGAAAAACTCCTTTATGATATGAGTATAGACACCCCCCTGGGGGTGGGGTAAGGAGGATACTATGGAACAAAGATATGATGTTACGGGCATGACCTGCTCCGCCTGTTCTGCTGCAGTGGAAAAAGCTGTAAAGAAGGTGCCAGGGGTCTCCCGTGTGAATGTGAGTCTCATGACCAATACCATGAGCGTGCTGCTGGATGATGGGGTCCAGGAGACAGAAGTCATTGAGGCAGTGAAAAAAGCTGGATACAGCGCAGCTGTACATACCAAAAGAGGGGAAAAGACCGCTGTATCCGCAGCAAATCCCATCGAAGACGAACTGAAGGAAATGAAAATGAGGGTCATCGTGTCCTTTATCTTCCTCATTCCACTTTTATATGTGGCCATGGGAGATATGATCGGCATGCCGATGCCTTCCTGGCTCACCGGAGTAGAGAATGCCATTACCTTCGCGTTTCTTCAGATGCTCTTATCGCTTCCGATCATCTATGTGAACAGAAAATATTACATCGTCGGATTTAAAGCACTGAAGCTGAAAGCACCCAACATGGACTCTCTCATTGCCATCGGTTCAGCTGCTGCGTTTATCTATGGCATCTATGCCATCTTCAGAACAGGATATGGGCTGGGACATGGGGAAACCCATATTGTCCATCAGTTCCTGCACGAACTCTATTTTGAAAGTGGAGCCACCATCCTTGCACTGATCACTTTAGGGAAGTTCCTGGAAGCAAGATCCAAAGGAAAAACCTCAGAAGCCATCAGCAAGCTCATGGATTTGGCCCCAAAGACAGCGCTTCTTTTCCGGGACGGGATGGAAGTGGAAGTGCCCATTGATGAAGTGTCCATTGGAGATGTTGTCATCGTAAAACCCGGAAATAGCATCCCTGTGGATGGAGTCATTCTGGAAGGGGCCTCTTCAGTAGACCAGAGCGCACTAACTGGAGAGAGCATTCCTGTGGAGAAGAACGTGGGAGACAAAGTCATCGCCGCCACCATCAACAAGACCGGATATTTCAGGTTCAGAGCTGAAAAGGTAGGGGATGACACCACCTTGGCACAGATCATTCAGCTGGTGGAAGACGCCAACGCCACCAAGGCTCCCATTGCAAAGATGGCTGATAAAATCAGTGGCGTCTTTGTGCCAACGGTCATCGGTATTTCCATTGTCACCTTCCTGGTCTGGTATTTCCTAGGATACGGATTTGAGTTTTCCTTATCTCTGGCCATCACCGTCCTTGTGATCTCCTGTCCATGTGCCCTGGGTCTTGCAACTCCAGTGGCCATCATGGTGGGAACGGGACAGGGGGCTCAGAACGGAATTCTTGTGAAATCCGCAGAAGCTCTGGAGACCATGCACTCCATCAACACGGTGGTGCTGGATAAGACTGGTACCATCACGGAAGGAAAACCTGTGGTCACCGATATCATCACCAAAGGAGACATCGGGGATGAAGAACTTCTTCTCATCGCCGCCTCCATCGAAAAGCCATCTGAGCATCCTTTGGCAGAAGCCATCGTAGAGAAAGCCAAAGAAAAATCCATGACATTGAAGCAAGTGGACAAGTTTAACTCCGTTTCCGGCATGGGGATCGCCGCCTTTGTGGATGGAAAACCTTACATCGCTGGAAACCTGGCATTAATGAAGGAAGAAGACATCTTCGTGGGAGACTTCCAGGAAGATGCAGACAGACTGGCCAGCGAAGGAAAAACGCCTCTGTTTTTTGGAAATCCAGAAAAGGTCATTGGCATCATTGCTGTGGCCGATGTGGTGAAGAAAAACAGTAAACAGGCCATCGATCTCTTCAAGAAAATGGGCATTGACGTAGTAATGCTCACGGGAGACAATAAAAGAACCGCCGAAGCCATCAGAAGTCAGCTGGGTATTGATAAGGTCATCGCGGAAGTGCTGCCCCAGGATAAGGAACGGGAAGTGCGCCTCATTCAGGAAAGCGGTCATAAAGTGGCCATGATCGGGGACGGCATCAACGATGCCCCAGCCCTGTCAAGAGCGGATGTGGGCGTTGCCATAGGAGCCGGTACAGACATCGCCATTGAGTCCGCTGATATTGTGCTCATAAAGAATGATCTTCTGGATGCAGTGACTGCAGTACAGCTTAGCCGATCCACCATCAAGAACATCAAGGAAAATCTCTTCTGGGCATTCTTCTACAATGTTCTGGGCATTCCGCTGGCAGCAGGTGTATTCTACCTGTCCCTTGGCTGGAAACTGACCCCGATGTTTGCAGCTGCCGCCATGAGTCTCAGCTCTGTGTTTGTGGTGAGCAATGCTTTAAGACTGAAATTTTTCAAGCCTGTTCATGCGAACACGGTGAAGTAAACAAGAAACAACGAATCAAATATAGAAAATAAAGGAGAATTACATATGAAAAAAGTACTGGAAATCGAAGGAATGCACTGCATGGGATGCGTCAGACGCGCAACAGAGGCTCTGGAAGGACTGGAAGGAGTCAACTCTGCCAGAGTGGACCTCAATGAGAAGAGCGCTGTGGTAGATATGGAGACAGAAGTTTCAGAAGATCTTATAAGAAATGCTCTGAAAGGTGTAGCACTGGAACTTGTTGCAGTGAAAGAAAAGAAGAGTATCTTTGGATAGGAGGAGAGTGTAGATGCAGTCAGATAAAGAGCGGATGACACGGCTTCTCAAAACAGCCAAGGGTCAGCTGGAGGGTCTTCTGAAAATGGTGGAGGAAGACCGGTATTGCATCGATATTTCAAACCAGCTCATGGCGACCCAGGCCATCTTGAAGAAAGTCAACGCGGAGATTCTCCACGACCACATCCATCACTGTGTCCATGGGGCCTTTGGCACCGAAGAGCAGGAAGAGAAAATCAGTGAGATCATGCTGATCATGGATAAGCTCACAAAATAAAACAGAATGTGAAAAAGACTGGTCCCTTCCAGGCATTACTTGCCTGAAGGTCCAGTCTTTTTATGTCTTATTATATACAGCTTAAATGACCCAGTTGCCGTTTCTGAAAAGAGCAACAGCTTCTCCATTTTTTCTGTAAGCGGTGATGTCCAGTTCAGGACCTCCCACCATGAAATCCACATGGATCAGGCTGAAGTTCGCACCCTTTTTGTCCAGTTCCTCCTGGCTCATGTTGGTGCCATTCTTGATGGCATATCCATAGGCTCTGCCCAGGGCGAAATGAACGGAGGCATTCTCATCAAAGAGGGTGTTGTTGAAGAGGATTTTTGTGTTGGAGATGGGAGAGTCATCCTGCACCAGAGCGATTTCTCCAAGCCTCACAGCACCTTCATCATTCTTCATGAGATTGTCCAGGGTTTCATACCCTTTTTCTGCATAAAAGTCCACCACTTTACCGTCTTTAAAGGTGAACCCGAACCCATCCACAAGATTTCCGTTGACACTCAGTGGCTTTGTAGCCTTCAGGGTTCCGTTGACCTTGTACGCATGGGGCGTGGTGAATACTTCTTCTGTAGGGATATTCGCCATGTAAGGCACCCCTTCATTGGAATCGTTGCTTCCACCAATCCAGTTGTGGTCCTCAGCCAGGTAAACCTCAAGATCCGTTCCTGGACCTACAAGATGAACCTTCTCAAAATCTGCCTCGTTGAGGAAGTTCTCGTATTTCTTGAGATTGTTGTTGTGGATTTCCCAGGACTTTACTGGGTCCTCATGATCCAAGCGTGTTGCCTTGATGATATAGTCCCAAAGCTTTTCTACCGCCACGTCCTCCGTGTCCTCCGGGAATACGGTTTTTGCCCAGCCAGAAGAAGGGACGGCCAGGATGACCCACTTGGTGATGCCTGTCATTCTGTATTTCATTACAGGTGCCACAGCTTGGCTTGCAATCTTTTGACTGGTCTTCACCTTTTCAGGGTCTGCATCTTTCAAAAGCTCTGGATTGGGAGAAATCACAAAGACGTGATGATAGTTGTCTTCATAGATGTCTCTTGTGTTTGTGACCTTCCAGGAGGGGTATTCCTCAAAGACGTGGTCCTTTCCGTACTGATAGCGCATCAATGCGAACTCATCATCGTTCAGCACCAGTTCCACATGCTTTGCTCCGGAGAGATAGGCTTCCTTGGCGATGAGTCTTGACAGTGGAAGACCGTCGGTGGATGTGGTGATGATGAGGCCTTCTTTTTCTTTCAGGTTGATACCCACTTCTACAGCGAGTTTGGCATATTTTTCTAAATAAGGGGTCAGATCTTTCATAGTATCCTCCTTGAATCATGAATCTATTGTTTCCAATGGTTAGATTTTAACATATTGGAACGTTCTTTCAAAGATTCAAATGAGAAGTTCAAAAATAACATGAGATAATTGAAAATTTGCTGAGTACACCACCACATTGTAAATGTTTACAGTGGAATACTGTGAAAATTCGCAAAGAGGACTTATACTAAACCTAAGGGTAAGTTATGATATTAACAAAAAGTATCATTTGAAAGGGAACGAACATGAGAAAAACGAGAGAAGAAGCACTTCATTTACTGGAGTCTTACAACGAAAGCCCCGCCCTTAGAAGACACGCCTTCGCGGTGGAGGCGGTGATGCGCCACTTTGCAGAGAGGATGGGGGAAGATCCGGAGTATTGGGCTCTGGTAGGACTTCTTCATGATCTGGACTATGAAAAGTATCCAGAAAAGCACTGTGTCATGACCCGGGAGATCCTTGTGAAGGAAGGATATGAGGAGCCATTTATAAGAGCCATCGAAAGCCATGGCTATGGCATCTGCACAGAAGTAGTTCCAGTTCTGACCATGGAAAAGGTGCTCTACACCATAGATGAACTCACAGGGCTCATCTATGCCACTGTACTCATGAGACCGGACAGATCCATTTCCGTGCTGGAACTGAAAAGCGTGAAGAAGAAATTCAAAGCAGCCAGTTTTGCTCAAGGGGTCAACCGGGATGTCATCAAATCCGGAGCAAAGATGCTGGGAATGGACCTGGATCATGTCATCACGGAAACCATAGAAGGCATGAAAAAGGCCAAGGATCTGCTGGATCTGAACTGATCTATGAAGGCAAAAAGATGAAATGAAAGAAGGGTGTACCAAGATGAAAACGGTGATCGTTTATTATTCCTTATCAAACAACACAAAGGCAGCAGCGGAGCTTCTGTCAGAAAAGCTCAATGCGGAACTTGTGGAGCTGAAAGAAGAGAAGACAGGAAATGTCTTTCAAGCCATCTTCAGAAAGAAGACAACTCTCTTGGGTTCACCCTGGGAGGCTGCAGAAGACGCGGACCGTCTTTATCTTATGTTTCCCATCTGGGCCAGCAAGTCTGTTCCTGCCATGAATGCCTTTGTGAGAGATCCGAAAGCGGATTTCCAGAAAAAAGAAGTATACATTATCACCTTCCAGGCTTCTCCGGACTTCAAAAACAGCGTGAAAGTCCATGACTACATCGGCAATTTTGTCCGGAAAAGCGGCGGTATTGTGAAGGAAACCTATGCCATGCAGGGCGGAAATATGAATGTTTTTATAGGAGATGAAAAAATCAGGGAGCGAATGGACAAGGTTCGTTGGGATGAACTATAGAAACAATTTGCAATAGTAGTAGAATCAAGGTGTTTGCCTTGATTTTTTTTGCCTGTTTTTATCTGAAAGGGGAATAGAACCGGCTTTCTGAAAAAATATACAGATGTGTTTAATTCTTCCAGAAAGCTTTGACATTCAAATATTTTCAATCCACATACTTTTTCCATGGACTGTCTATACCTATGAGTACTCCAATATCTGTGTTTACTATTAAAATTTTAACAATACTTTAATTTTTTAGACATTGATAAATATAGTCAATAAATTTATTTAGTGACCTGTCGAATTATGTAAATTATTAATAAATATTCAAATAAATATAGAATTATTTATCGAAAGTTTATATAATGTAACTGACTTGATGACAGATATTATTCACTGGAGAACAAACCTTGCACCCGAGGAGGAGATCTTATGCTGAGAAACTATTACGAAACAGACTATATTCATACACTGCGGGATCTTCTGGAAAGATCCGAGAAAAAATACGGTCTGGACTTCGCTTACAAAGAACTGGATCCGGAAAGAAACCTGCACAGCTATACCTTTGTGCAGCTGAGAGAAGATGTGGATGCACTGGGAACCAGTCTACTGGAGAGAGGACTGCTGGGAAAGCACTTTGCCATCGTCGGTGAGAGTTCTTACAGCTATGTGGTCAGTTATATGGCTGTCTCCATGGGACTGGGTGTTATTGTTCCATTGGATAAAGAGCTGTCAAAAGAAGAGCTTCTTAAACTCATCTGCAAGAGTGATGCGGAGGTGCTGCTCTATTCTGAACTCCTTTCAGATGATGTGGAAGAGCTGAAAGGCAGCTGTCCTGAAGTAAGGACGTTTATCAACATCAGCATGTACGGCACAAAGATGGGGAGCATTTCCATCTTAGATCTTTTGCAGGAAGGAAGAAGCCTCATCAACAGTGGAGATCGGAGGTATAAGACCTTACCCATTGACCGGAATAAAATGGCTGCAATTTTATTCACCTCAGGCACCACCGGCGTCAATAAAGGGGTCATGCTCAGCCATAAAAATATTTTAACGGTGATTCACTCAGCGTTCTCTATGTTCAGATTTTCTAAAGTGTCTTTCTCGGTTCTTCCCATCAATCACACTTATGAATTCAATCTTCATGTCCTTGGCTGCCTGTACGGGGGTATCACCCTCTGCTTCAACGACAGCATCAAACATGTGAAGGACAATCTGATGATCTTCCAGCCAGGGATGACCCTGATGGTGCCCATGATCGTGGAGTCCCTTTACAAGAACATCTGGAAAGAGGCGGAGAAGAACAACCTCACCAAACATCTCCAATATGGCATCTGGTTCAGCAACCTCATCCGGAAAGTGGGCATAGACCAGAGAAAACTCTTTTTCAAACCCATCATGGAGAGTCTTGGAGGAAATCTTCAAACCATTGTCTGTGGCGGTGCGCCTCTACGGCCTGATATTGTGAAGGGGTTTGAGGACATTGGCATTTCTGTCTACAACGGCTATGGCATCACAGAATGCGCTCCACTCATTGCCACAAACTGCACCATGAAAAACATCGCAGGATCTGTAGGGTTTGTCATCCCGGATAATCTGGTCCGCATTGCGGACACCGACGAAGATGGCATTGGGGAGATTCAGATCCAGGGGGACAATGTCATGATGGGATACTACAAGGATCCCGTATCTACAAGGAAAACCTTCACTGCAGACGGCTGGTTCAAGACCGGTGATTTGGGATACCTGGACCGAAAAGGAGCTCTATATATCACAGGCAGAGAAAAAAATCTCATCATCCTGGCCAATGGTAAAAATGTACATCCTGAAGAGCTGGAAGAGTATATTCTGGATCATCTGGCTTACGTGAAGGAAGTGGTGGTATATGCACCGCTTTCTCCAGAAGGGAACGAGGTCATGATCATGGCGGAAGCTTATGTGGAAGATCAGTTTCTCATTGAAAAAGGAGTGGATGAAGCAAAGAAGATTCTAAAAGAAGACATTTCAAAACTGAACCACAAACTCTCCGTTTATAAGCGTATTCATGATGTGGAGCTCCGCGAATGTGAATTTGAGAAAACCTCCACCAAGAAAATCAAACGATATTGTATAGAAAGAGAGGCGTTATCCCATGTTAAGTATCATCACTAATCTCATTATGGAATATGTGGAGGTGGACGAGAATGACCTCACAGAAGAGACCAATCCTGTCCGTGATCTACACCTGAACTCTTACGATTTCATCAGCATCATCGGTAGACTGGAATCAGAACTGGGGATTGACATCAATGAACGTGAACTGAAAAACCTGGAAACCCTTGGAGAGCTGGATGCCTATATCAAGTCCAAGATGATCCATTGATTTATCTGCTAAGACTTCTGGAAGAAGAAAAGAAAAGTCCAGAGGAGCTGAAAGATCTGAAAAAGAGGCTGATTTCCTTTGGGCTTCAGAGGGAATATGGACTCCCAATAAAGGACGTAGAAGCTTCCTCCACCGGATCTCTTTATCTTAGAAACCATGAAGAAATCCATCTCAGCACAACACAAACCAAAGGACTTCTAGGGGTTTCGCTATCTTCCTGCCCAGTGGGTATTGACGCTGAGTACCGAAGACCCGGGGATCTGTTTGTAGAAAAGAGGATACTGGGGGAGAAGGAAGATTACTGGTATCAGAGGATGCAGAACAAAGATGAAGCTTTACTAAAGTACTTCACCTTAAAGGAGGCCTATGGAAAGGCCATTGGAACAGGCCTTTCCTATGACTTCAGAAACACAGGTTTTTATTTCGGAGAGAACGTCATAGAAAGCGACCTGAAGGAAGCCCAATTTTATTTTTTGGATTATTGTGAAGAATTTATCATTTCGCTCTGCTTTCTTTGCAGAAAACGAAGGCTGAACTCTTTGGAGATTGTGAAATTTATTCTACCCTAGGAAGGATGAGAAGTATGGAAGACACCATCAGATTCGAACAGGTCAAGAAAGTGTACAGAATGGGAGAATACGATATAGAAGCCTTGGCAGGGGTGGATTTCACCATAAAAAAAGGACAGTTTGTCATCATTGCCGGCGCTTCAGGCGCAGGAAAGAGCACCATTTTGAATATTCTTGGCGGGATGGATACACTGACATCGGGAAAAGTTGTGGTTTATGGGAAGGATCTCAGCACCTTCAGCCAGAAGGAAATGGTAGCTTACAGGCGGTATGACGTAGGATTTGTGTTCCAGTTCTACAATCTTGTGCAAAACCTCACAGCAAAGGAAAACATCGAGCTGGCTTCCCAAATCGGTCACAATCCTCTCAATGTGGATGAAGTCATTGAAGGTGTTGGACTTTCCGACCGTAAGAAGAATTTTCCATCTCAGCTTTCCGGAGGAGAACAGCAAAGAGTAGCCATTGCCAGGGCTTTGGCTAAGAATCCGAAGCTTCTTCTTTGTGATGAGCCCACTGGCGCCTTAGATTATGAAACAGGACGCTCCATCTTAAAGCTTCTGCAGGAAACCTGCAAAGAAAGAGAGATCACTGTGGTGGTCATCACCCACAACCTGGCGCTGATTCCCATGGGCGATCAGGTGATTAAAGTAAAGAGCGGCCTTGTGGACAGTATCATGGAGAATGCACATCCTGTGGGGATCGAAAGGATCGAGTGGTAAAAATGAAAAAGTCACTCCTGAAAGACGCCATCAGACAGATAGTAAAATACCCTGGGCGCTTTTTATCCATTTTTACCATCGTCGCCATTGGTGCTGCTTTCTTTGCCGGCATCAAAACAGCAGCGCCCAACATGAAATACACGGCGGACCAGTATTATGACCAGTACAATATGATGGATCTCAGACTGCTTTCCACCATGGGATTTGTGGAAGAGGACCTGTCTGCCGTGGAAAAGGTGGATGGAGTAAAAAAGGCTCAGACTTCCTATTTTCAGGATGTGGTGGCCACCATCGGCTCCAATGAAATGGTGTTTCGCATCCACTCTCTGCCCAAAGACACCAGCGGAGTCTATCTTAATGAGCCCAAACTTTTATCAGGAAGGCTCCCAGAGGGTAAAGGAGAATGCATCATAGAAGAAAACAAGAACTTTCCCTTGGGACTTGAAATCGGTGATGTCATTGAAGTGTCCTCCGGAAAGAAAGAGGATCTTTCGGATAAACTGAAATCCACTTCTTTCACTGTGGTGGGCAAAGCGGAATCTCCTTATTACCTGACCTTCGACAAAGATGCCACGGATATCGGCAGTGGCAAGGTGAACTTTTTTATGATGATCTCGGAAGAAGAGTTTCTCTATCCGGTGTATCTGGAGATCCTGGTGGAAGTGGATGGCGCAAAAGAGCTGAATTCCTATTCCAGTGCCTATGAACGTAAAGTGGAGCTTGTGAGAAACAAGCTGGAGAATCTAGGTGCAGACCGGGCCATTCTGAGACTGGACGATATCAAGAAAGAAGCGGAGAAGAAGCTTGCAGAAGCCAGAGATACCCTAGCAAAGGAAGAAGAGAACTATAACAAGGAGATTGCGGCAGCGGAAAAAGAGCTTACCGATGCCAGGGATCAGCTGGTGGAAGGGGAAGCCACCTTGGAGACCGAGAAAAAGAACTATGCGGAGCGTGTGGCAGATGCAGAATCCCAAATCAGAGACGGCGAAAGAGCTCTGGCCAGTGCCCAGAATGAGTACAATGAGGGTCTTCGTGAGTACAACCAGGCAAAGGAAGAGTATGGTGATGATCTTGCTCAGCTGAATGACGCTTCCAACTCCCTGAAGAATGTTCAGGCAGATGCCATCACGCAGCGCCAGGCTGTGACAGAAATGATGCAGAACGCATCAAGCCCAGAAGAGCTGGAATCTTTAAGCAATCAGCTGGCCACTCTGAATGAGCTGATCAGCACGACTAATGAAGGCATCAATACCATCACAGGACTCAACGATTATGCTCAGAGCCAGATGGTCAGTGCAGAAAACCAGCTGGCCAGCGCTAAAAAACAGCTGGATACCGCAGAGAAGGATCTGGCCAACGCCAAAAGTCAGCTGGCCACAGAAAAAAGAAATGCTGAAATCCAGTTTGCAGCCGCAGAGACTGAGCTGGCAGAAGGCAGAAAAGAATATGAGGCTGGAAGAAAGGAATTCGAGGAGAAGAAAAAAGAAGGGGAAGAGGCCCTTCGGGATGGACGGGAGAAGATCATCCGTGCAGAAAACGAGATTGAGAAGCTGTTAAAGCCCAGCTGGTACGTGCTGGACCGCATGAAACTTTACAGCTACGCAGATTACGCCGCCACCGCAGACAGGATGGATGCCATCGCTACCTTGTTTCCTGTATTCTTCTTTGGCGTGGCCTCTCTCGTGTGCCTTACGACTATGACCCGAATGGTGGATGAACAAAGAGCCACCATAGGGGCATACAAAGCACTGGGTTACAGCAACAATGCCATCGCCTTCAAATATGTGAACTACGCCGCCATTGCAAGTATCGCCGGAGGTCTCTTGGGGTCTTTTCTGGGCATCAAGATCTTTCCAAAGATCATCTTTGACTCCTGGGCCATGATGTACACTCTGCCGCCCATGCTGGAGACCCGGCAGACCCAGCTCATCGCTTTTACCGTGCTTCTTGGATTCTTTGTCATCACCCTGACGGCATACTTTGTCACAAGAACCTCCCTGAAAGAAGTCCCATCGATGCTTCTGCGTCCCAAGGTGCAGTATTTCGGAAAACCCATCCTGTTGGAGAGGATCACAGGTTTCTGGAGACGGCTTTCTTTTTCCCAGAAAGTAACCATGAGAAATATCTTCCGCTACAAAAAGAGATTCATTATGACGGTAACAGGAATTGCCGGATGCGCAGCCCTTCTTGTGGCTGGATTTGGCCTTTCCAGTTCCATTGGGAAAGTGGTGGTGAGGCAGTATCAGGAAATATTCACATACAACCTCAACATGAAATATACGGCAGTGGCCACCCGTGAGGAGAAAGAGGAAGTAGAGAATATTCTTCAGAAGAATGAGCACCTCTCCTCCTACCTGAAAGCTGCCCAGCTCAATGCCACGGTAAAAGGAGAGGAAGACATTGCCGTGACCATGATTTCCCCCTTGGACCCCGAAGCTTTCACGGAGTTTGTGACGCTGAGGCATAGAACCAGCCAGGAAGGCTTCAACCTACCCACAGATGGCGTGGTCATCAACGAAAAGCTTGCCAAAGAGCTTCAGGTGAAAGAAGGAGACTCCATTTCCGTAGACAATGGAGACGGCGCCATGAAAAAAGTGCTTGTTCGGGAAATCACCGAAAACTATGTCTTCCACTATCTCTATATCCATCCGGACTACTATAAAGAAATCTACCGGCTGGAACCTGAAAACAATGCGCTGCTCATCAAACTCAGTGACGACACCAAAGAAGCCGAAAGCCTTTTGGGAAAAACCCTCATCGATCTACCCCAAGTGGCTTCTGTGGCTTATTACCGTGATGCCTCAGAGAAATTTGAAGATTCTGTGGTAAGTCTCAATGCTGTGGTCTATGCCATCATCCTCTGCGCAGCTCTCTTGGCCTTTGTGGTCCTTTACAATCTGACCAACATCAATCTCAGCGAAAGGCTCCGGGAAATCGCCACCATCAAGGTGCTGGGCTTTTATAACAGAGAAGTGGCCATGTATGTGTATCGGGAGAACATGATCCTCACGGTGCTTGGCGGTGGGATAGGTCTTCTACTAGGCGTCTTTCTGCATCGAGTCATCATGACCTCCATCGAGCAGGCAGGCGTCATGTTCGGCAACTATATTTCGCTGCAAAGCTTTCTTTATTCCTTCTTTATCACCTTGGTTTTTGGCATCCTTGTGAATCTGTTCATGTACAGAAAACTTGTGAACATCAAGATGGTAGAGTCTTTGAAATCTGTAGAATAATAAAAGGAGAATCAGTCATGGATGAACGAATTTACTATCCTTTAACCCCAAGCCAGCTCTCCATCTTCCTGTCCAGGAAGTATGCCATCCATAAGTCTGTGGTCAATGTGCCCACTTCCATCATCCTGAAAGAAGCCCTAGACCCGGATGTTTTGGAAGAGTCATTAAAAGAAGCCATCGGCCGATGGGATTCTTTTGGAATCCGCATTATGAAAGACAAAGAACAGGCGAAACAGTATTTTTCCGCCCCTTCTGTAGAGTCCATTGAGCGTCTGGACTTCCAGAGAAAATCAAGACAGGATATGGAAAGAACCTTCCTGAAACTGGCCTCCAAAAAGCTGGAGATCTACGATGCGCCCATGGCCAGATTTTATGTGGTCACCACCCCGGAAGGGTATGGTGGTGTCTTTTCCGTCATCAGCCATCTCATTATGGACTCCTGGGCCATCAGCATGTTCTATAAAGACCTCTTCCAGATCTACTATGCGCATAAAGACGGAAAGCCTTACCCAAAGGCTGTGAAACCCTATGAAGACGTGCTGAAGAAAGAAATCGCCTACAGGCAGACAGAACAGTATCAAAAAGCGCTGGAGTACTGGAAAAACGAGTTCAGTAGAGAAGAGCCCATCTTCACCCATGTGAACGGCAGGGAGATTCTGGAAAAATTCAGAAAGAAAAAAGGGGATGACAGCATCCGCTATGCGGGGGCGTTTTATCTGAGAAGCACAGCAGGCCATGATCTCTACTGGGTCTATAAAGAGGACATTGATGTGATGACAGAGTTCATCAAAGAATACGGCTTCCCGAGTCTTCAAGTTCTCTTTCAAATGGGACTTCGCACCTACCTCGCCTACATCAATGACTATGAACGTGACGTGTCGTTCTATAATATTGTTGCTAGAAGAGGAACTTTGGAAGAAAAGCTCACTGGAGGCACCCGAGTGCATTTCATGCACTTCCGGACCATCATGGATCCGGACATTACTTTCCTGGAAGGACTCCATATGCTGCTGGATAAGCAAAATGAGCTCTATCGCCATGCGGATTTCAGTCCCATGGAAATGTTCGAAGTGGAGCATGCCCTCACGAAAGTCAGTCCAGGAGTCTCATACAGATCTGCGGCCTTGACGTTCCAGCCAGTGCCCATGAAAATCGAAGGCGTACCGGAGATTGAATCCAGATGGTACAGCAATGGAGCAGTCTCTCAGCCATTGTATCTCACTGTCATGGATGGGGATGGCACCGGAGGATTGAAGGTTTATTATGAGTATATGTCAAACACCATCTCCAAGGAAAAGATTGCGGATCTTCACCGCTACATGACCTATGTAATGGTGGAAGGGGCTAAAAATCCGAACATCCGCCTGAGGGATCTTTACGAGGCGTATTAAGGAATGATCGAGGGAAACGAAACACAAGGTTTGGCGAAAAACCCAAACCTTGTTATTTTTTCTTCGATAAAGCAAAATATTGTTAGCATTCTGTGAATTAAAGGGTGAAAGGCTTCCTTCCCCTTGACCTCTTTTGTATGATGAGAGTATCAAAACCAAAGGGAGGATATTATTTTGGACGAACGCGCTATAACAAAAATGTTCTGTTTTCAGTGTGAACAAACGGCCAAAGGAACAGGCTGCACCATCCAGGGAGTTTGTGGAAAGACTGCTGAAGTGGCGAATCTCCAGGACCTTCTCATCTATCAGCTAAAAGGCATCGCAGCGTATCAGAAGCAGCTGATGGAACTAGGAGAGAAGCTCGAGACGGAGACCATAGAATTTGTGGAAGACAGTCTCTTCATGACCCTGACCAATGTGAACTTTGATCCGGAAGAGCACTACCTGCAGCTGAAAAAATCCCAAGAGCTGAAAGACCGTCTGGAGAAAAAACTCGGAAGAGTCCTGCCCATCCCGGAGGCCTCCTATCGGTTAAGTGAAACAAAAGAGGAGATTCTGGAAGATACCACAAGAGCCCGTATTTTCTTTGATGATGCTTTGGATGAGGATATCAGAAGTCTTCGGGAAACCATTAAGCTCGGCTTGAAAGGGATCTCTGCTTATGCCCATCAGGCCAGATTTTTAGGATACGAAAATGAGGAAGTGTCCAAAAATGTCATAGAGCTTCTGGAAGCCCTCACAGACGATAGCCTGAGTCTAGATGACTATGTGGCAGAGATGCTGAAGGCTGGAGAAACCTCCTATAAAATCATGGAAACCCTCGATCAGGCGAATAATGAGACCTATGAAGCGCCCACACCCCATAAGGTCAATGTGCATGTGAAAAAGGGGCCTTTCATCGTCATCTCAGGCCACGATCTGAGAGACCTGGAAATGCTTCTTCAGCAGACAGAAGGAAAAGGAGTGAACATCTATACCCATGGGGAGATGATTCCGTCCCACGGCTATGGCGGTCTTAAGAAGTATCCGCATCTTGTAGGAAACTATGGAGGAGCCTGGCAGAATCAGCAGAAAGAGTTCTCCGATCTTCCCGGATGTATTCTGATGACCACCAATTGTCTCATGAGACCGATGAAGAGCTATGAAGACCGGATCTACACCACCAATGTGGTGGGGTTTGAAGGCATCCGTCATGTGAAGAAAAACCCAGATGGCACCAAGGATTTCAGTGAGATCATCGAACAAGCCATCAAGCTGGGGGGCTTTCCAGAAGATGAGCCTGTGAAAGAGATTTTAGTGGGCTTTGGCCATAAGACCACATTAAGCTATGCAGACAAGATTCTGGAGGCTGTTAAAAACGGCGAGATCTCCCACTTCTTTGTCATCGGCGGCTGTGATGGTGCAAAACCTGACAGAGACTACTATACAAAATTCGCTCTGGGTGTTCCGAAGGATGCCATTATTCTGACCCTTGCCTGTGGCAAGTACCGGTTCAATAAACTGGATTTTGGCGAAGTGGCTGGACTGCCAAGGCTCCTTGATGTGGGACAGTGCAATGACAGCTATTCAGCCATCCGCATTGCCGCAGGTCTTGCGGAGAAGCTTAAAGTCACGGTGAACGATCTGCCTCTTTCCCTCATCATCACCTGGTATGAGCAGAAAGCGGTGGCGGATCTTCTGGCCCTCCTATATGTAGGCGTATTGGGCATCAGGCTCGGACCTACACTGCCGGCTTTTGTCACACCGAATATCCTTGCATTTCTTATGAAGGAGTATCGCTTACAACCCATTACGACACCGGAAAAGGATCTTCAGGACATTCTTGGTTCGTAAAAAATGTTCTTTAAAACAGTCTTCTCCATTGGGACCCATGAATTCATCATGGGTTCTATTTTTTCTTGCAGGGAATCATCAGGCCAAATGGCCGATGCCGCTCAATTTTTCAGTAAATGATGATATAATTTACTGGAAGGGAGGTGTTTGATTGAAAAATGATATGATACGCGAACTCTTCCAGGGGTGGTCCTTGGAACCGCTGAAAGAAGGGTGGTCTGAAGACGAAAAATACCTTCTTCGAAAAAGCGTCACCACAAAAACCTTAAGAATCAGCAGAAAAAAATCACTGGAAGATCAGAAAAAAGAGTATGAAGCCATCTCGTCCATTCCTCAGGTAAAAGGCATCATCAGACCGCTTTCTTACGGAGAACTGGAGAAAGGAACGACCTATATTCTCTATACCTACGAAGCCGGCGAAGATCTGAGACCCATCCTTGCCAATATGGCCGAGGGAATTCAGTATGATCTGGGACTTCAGGCAGGGATGAAACTGTCTTCCATTCATTCGGTACAAGATCCTTTTTCTGGATCGAAGGGGAGAGCAGCTGCCTACAGCAGAAAAATAGATTTGAAAATCGAAAAGTTCTATAAGCATCAGGTGCAATTTCCAGGACTTTTGGAAGCAGTCCGATATATCGACAGCCATAGAAGCCTTCTTGATGGAAGACCGTCTGTGCTCCTTCATGGAGATTACCACATTGGAAACATGGTGGTGGAAGATCATGAACTGAAGGTGCTGGATTTCAACCGGTACAGCTTCGGAGATCCCTATGAGGAGTTTGACCGTATGACCATGAACATCCATTCCAGCAGAACTTTTTCAAAGGGTCTTCTCCATGCCTATTTCAAGGGGACTCCACCCATGGCGTTCTTCGCCTTGTGGAAGCTCTATGCCCTGACCAATGCGGTGGGTTCCATCCCATGGGCGCTGGAGAATTCTCCGGAGAGTCTTTCCTTTGTCAAGGAAATGGTGGCAAACACACTGGAAGAATTTCTAGTGGATGAAGTGCCTGTACCCAGATGGTACAGAGCCATAGAGGATACAACACATTACTGAAACATCGGAGGATAACACATGAAAAAATCACTGTTAGTACTGATGGGCCTTTCACTCATCATTTTTTCCGGGTGCTCGAAGGAAGAGCCCCACGATCCCATGGAGACTTTTTATGCATATCAGAGTGCCTTTGAGCGTCAGGATTTTGAAGCCATGTATGAGTTGCTGGATGAAGAGAGCAGACAGAATCTGAACAAGGAAGAGTACGTGGAGCGCTATGAGCGCTTATATGAAACGGTGCCGCTCACAGACACGAAACTGGAGCCACGGATGGAGATCTTTGACATCGAAAAAGAAATGCAGTCCAAGGATTCCATGAAGGTTCCGGTGAATCTGTCCATGAAAAAAGAGGACGAGACCGTTGCCTACAGTTTTGATGCCACCTTGGTGAAAGAAGTGGATGAGGAAGAAAAAGCCTCCTACAGGCTGGCCTTTGATCCGCTTCTTGTGTACCGGAACTATCAGCTCACCGATACCATAGAAGTGGAGGAGAAGCTGCCAGAGCGTGGCGAAATCTTTGACCGCAACGGAAAAGGCCTAGCCATAAATGGAGAGCTTCTCTGGGTGGGCATAGTGCCTGGAAGAATCATCGATAAACCCGCCACGGTATCGGCTCTCAGTGAAGCCCTGGGACTTTCTGTGGAACACATTGAAAAAAGGCTGTCCCTGGATTGGGTGAAAGAGGATACCTTTGTGGATATGAAAAGAGTGTCTTATGAAGAGCTTGATACCTTCGAGTCCCTTCGTCTTCAGTATCCGGGCATCACCTACCGGGTCATCAAAGGCCGTGTATATCCCTATAAGGAAGCGGCAGCACACCTGGTGGGATATGTGGGTCTGGTGAGTCAAGAAGAATACGAACAGCTGAAACCAGAAGGATTCCCCCTGGACACAAGAGTGGGACGCTCCGGCCTTGAATCCCTTTACGAGGAAGATCTGAGAGGGGAAGTCTCCAGAAGTGTGCATATTCTGGATGCCGCCGGAAAAGTGAAAGAAACTTTGAAAGTCATGGGAGAAGCCAAAGGAAAAGATCTCCATCTTCATATCGACATCGATGCCCAGATGGCCCTTTTGAAAGAACTGGGAGAAGACAGAGGAACAGCCAGTCTTGTGGACTATAAAACCGGAGAAGTTCTTGCACTGGTGAACGCTCCAAGCTACGACCCCAATGCCTTTGTGCTGGGACTCAGTCAGGAGGAGTACACCGCACTACAGGAGAATCCGGACAAGCCGCTTCTCAACCGGTACACAAGACTGTACGCGCCCGGTTCCGTGGTAAAGCCTCTCACAGCGGCCATTGCCCTGGAAACACAGGACTTTGATCCCAACGACACCATCTCAGGCACGGGAGACACCTGGCAGAAGGACAGCTCCTGGGGCAGCTACAGCGTCCGAAGAATACAGTCCCCAGGGATTCCTGTGGATCTTCGAACGGCCATGATCTACTCGGACAACATCTATTTTGCACAGACTGCGCTTAAGATCGGAGAAGAAAATCTCATCAAGGGTCTGGAGCGCTTCGGGATTGGAGAAGAAGATTCCACAGGTCTTGGGTTCATGACGTCACAGGTCTCCAATGATGGCACTCTTTCATCTGAGATCAGACTGGCCGATACCGGATACGGACAGGGGCAGATGCTCTTTAATGCCCTGACTCTTCCAAGAGCGTACACCGCCATTGCCGATGGAGGAATTCTGAAGGAGCTTATGATTGTGAACGAAGAAAGACGACCTAGAGAGACCACAGTCATCAAGGAAGAAACAGCAGAAACTGTAAAATCCTACATGAGGGATGTCATTGTGCAGCCAGAAGGTTCAGGTCATATGGCGAATCTTCCAGGAAGGGTTCTTTATGGGAAGACAGGAACAGCAGAAGTGGGCAGTGGAGACAGCTATCTCACCCTGGGCTGGTTCTCAGTCATCGAAGAGTCCGAAAGCAGGCCTTTTATCACCACCATGATGGTGGAAGACGTGAAAGACCGCGGACTCAGCGGTTATGTCGTGGAAAAGGTACAGCGGTTTTTAACGGCTTATGGTCAATAGAGCGTAAGCTACTCACCAGAAAACACCAAATAAAAGAACGGATGCAGCCCCAGGGGGTTTACGCATCCGTTCTTCTTTTAAGGAGTTTTGCGAGGCAAATTCATTTTTTCAAGACAGTGCTAGGATGGCATTCACTACTCAATCTGCTTTATAAACCGTAAAGCCATTGATTAGAGAAGAGGCCATCCTAGCGGAGTCTGGTTGGTTGGTGTACTTATGATGGTACACTCCTTTCTTTTTTGGTATAACTTAATTGTTTCTTGTCTAACCACGATACCTTTCACGTATCTTCTTATAGACTCGAGACTCTGCAATTAAGCTACCCAGCGAATCCTTCGATGCTGTATCTTTTGAAATAAAGCTCTTTGGACTTTATCTCTTCAAGAGTTGGTATGGAAAGATTCTCGAAGCTGATTCTCTTAGATGGACTATGGTTTGTATAAAAGGGGAATCCTCTTCGTACTTTTATTTTACCTGGAGGGACCGTACTTCTCAAACCTGAAATTTCACCTTTAAAGACGATTACAGGTTATTTTCTTTCTCCTCTTTCTAATTTCCTTAATTTTCTCACAATTTCATTTTGCTGAACTCCTATCCGAAAAATATCTTCTTCATGGATTTTTCAGAATTCTGGTTTATACTGTAAAAAAGTGGAGGTGGAACCATGGGGAAGAACCGCAAAAAAATCAGCTTATTCGCACTGCTCTTTATGAGCCTCTTTCTGATGTCCTGCGGCACCACCCAAAATGAACCCCTGAAGAAATTTGAGGAGTTCGTGGATGAGGCGGAGGAGAAGGTAGAAGCGTTTTTTAAAGATCTCAGTGTGGATGTGAAAAACTGGGCAGAAACTTTACCGGATTCCATCCGTAAATATCTTCCAGAACCCATGAGAGAGGAGGAAGATGCAGTAGATCCGGAGCAATCCTCTCCTTTGGACAGCTATGCAAGCCGAAGGATTGAAGAAGCTTTTCTCAATCTTCCTGCCACCTACGAGTACTCATTTGATGCAGCTGCTGAAATGGAGATCTTTTCACTCCTGAATGCGTACAGAAGAGAAAAGGGATTATATGAGATGGCCTATCGAGAAGATCTTCACCAGACAGCAAGGTACAAATCCCTGGCAATGCTCCAGCATGACTATTTCAGTCACGACAATCCCAATTTTGGTGGAAAACCCTTTGATGATCTTCTGTGGAATCAGCTGGGTCTAAAGTACAACAGTATTGCTGAAAATCTGGCGTTCATTTCCACCTCTTCAGGCGTTGCTTCCTTAGAAGCTGTAGAGCTCTTCACCGGGTGGCAGAACTCTGAAGCGCACAACCGCCAGATGCTCACAACCCTTCATAATTATGTGGGCATCGGTGTAGTCCGTACCAGAAGAGGCGGGCCTTATTATAAAGGATACCAGGTGCTCCTTGGCACCCAACACTTTGGACACTGACAGAAAGTTGGCGCCAATCATGATTTTGATTCCTTAAGGTTTACCTTCGGTTTACGTTCTTGTGTATCTTGAGAAACAAGTATTTTCTTTCTTATATAAAATATGATATACTAATTGAGTTGTAAAGAAGTTATGAAGGAATGAATTATGAAATTAGCAGACAAAAATATAAAACAAGTTCGGTATCTTCTGATTCCGATTTTTATCCTATTAAGCATTTTCCTCTATTTTTATATGGATTATTTCTTTGAGACCGGTTTGGACTATTATGGCCATTACCTCAGTGAAATGGAGAAGCCAACAGGTGAGAAGGAAAGAAGCTTTGAAGGCAAAATAGAAAATGAAAATATGACTCTGAAACTGATCACGCTGTCCGGTGATGATACCTTTATTGAAGTCACCGGAGAGGAGTTCACTTCGGAGTATCTTTTGGAAGGCGCCCACTTAGAGGAAACGTTCAGGCTTTTCGACGGGAGCAACCATCTTTTATTAAGCGGTACCCTTGGTTCTGAGGGGATCCGCACTGAAAATGGTGAAACCATCGATGCCTACACCTATATGCCCGTTGCAGTGGAGCCCTATGGCATCGAAAAACCAGATCCTGTACTGGTGGTGCTTATTGCTGCCGGCTTACGGGAGAGAAGCCGAGGCACGTTGCCCGTACTCTTTCTTGGTGGCCTCATTCTGTTGTCCCTTTTCATTGACATCGCTTTTCCGGATTTTTTCTTCCGGCTGAAGAACCTGAAATGGAGAGGAGACATTGAAGTTCCAGAGCTTTATCGAACCATGCAGAGACTGTCCTGGTTTATTGGACCGTTTCTCCTCATGGCTTTTCTATACTTTTCCATCTAGACCCGATGAAGGGTCTTTTTTTCTATCTTCATTTCGGTCATTTCAGGAGATCAGAGAGAAATAAGCAGTTGACATTCACGTTACGTAAAGGTTTATGATAGGAACAAGGAGGTGGCAGTTTGGAATACAGCATCAATGAAGTAGCCAGAATGTCTGGCATCAGCACGCGTACCCTGCGGTATTATGATGAAATTGGACTGCTTCGGCCGTTAAAAGTCCGATCCAATGGGTACCGGATTTATGGGCCGAACGAAATCAACACCCTGCAGCAGATTCTATTTTACAGAGAGCTGGAGCTTCCCTTGGATGACATCCGGAAAGTCCTTGTGGATGATGCTTTCAACCGGGAAGAAGCACTGCGGAGCCATTATGAGAAACTGCTTCAGAAAAGGCATCAGATTGATCTGCTGCTGGAGAATCTCAAACAGAGTTTAGAAGAAGAGAAAGGAAGGATCAGAATGAAAGACAAAGATAAGTTTCAAGGATTCAAAGAAAAAAAGCTGAAAGAAAATGAGGAAAAATATGGCAAGGAGATCCGCGAAAAATACGGAGACGATATGGTGGAAAAATCCAATGCCAAATATATGGGAAGCTCAAAGGAGCAGCACGATAGGGCAGAAGTTCTCTCTTCAGAAATTTTGGAGAAACTGAAAACGCTCACTGGAACCGTACCTGCGGATTCAGAAGAAGGCAAAGCTTTGGCAGAGCTCCATAAAGAATGGCTCATGCTGTACTGGCCAGTTTATGATGTAGAAGCGCATCAGGGACTGGGGGATATGTATGTGGAAGATGAACGGTTCAAAGCCTTTTATGATGCTGCCGTAGAAGGAGCCGCTGCCTATCTTCGGGACTGTATCTACGCATACACAAAAAAATAATTAAAAATCGTTTACAAAAATTTCAGTGCGCGTCTTTTCCTATGTGCTACAGTGAATGTACTACAATATCACATGGAAAGGAGACGCTGACATGGATGATAAACTGAAAGATCAGGAAGTGCTGGGAGAACGTTGGGAAGATCTGAAAAACCGAGATCCGAAGAACACAAGCCAGGAAATCAAGCTTCTGAAGAAAAAAATCAGATATCTGAAAGAGAAAGTACAGTCCTATGAGGATGAACTGGCCGTTCTTGAAGGCGGGTATGCTGTAAAAGAACCTTATACCGTTCGGGAAGAAGGGATGGACCATTTGGCGGAACTCACAAACACCGTTGGGGATGATCATACAAGAAAATTCTAAAGCCATTTAGATCAGAAAGCAGGGAATCTTCCGTATAGAAGATCCACCTGCTTTTTGTATTTATGAACCATGCTCTTGATTCTTAAGATAGATACGTAGTCAGAAACAGAAGGGAATTACACAGAGTGTTTATTGACAAGAAGTGTCAATTATGGCATACTTTTTTCAGTAAATAACACTTTACATTCTGCTGGAAGGAGGATACTTATTGAAAATACTCTATATTGTTTTAGGGTTCCTGTTTTTTGGGCTTGGTGCCATTGGCGCACTTCTGCCAGTTTTACCCACTACACCGTTTCTTCTTCTGGCATCCTTTTTCTTCGCCAAAGGATCCGATCGCTTCAATCACTGGTTTATGAATACCAGTTTATATAAGAATCATCTGGAGTCTTTTTATAAAGATCGCTCCATGACACGAAAAACAAAGATTTCACTGTTAACCTTCGCCACCACCATGATGCTCCTGTCTCTACTTCTCATGCCTAACCTCTATGGGAAGATGTTCATGGTGTTTATGATTGTTTTTCTGCATTATTATTTCCACTTCAGAATCAGAACCATTCAGGAGACACAGTCATAAGGCAATCATACTTCGCAGGACGCCTGTAACCGAGGCGTCTTTTTTTCCGTCTGGAATCCTGTATAATAGGTACAATAGACATCTATGAGCCCATCCCAGAAACTAGGAAGATAAGGGGAGATACAACTGTGAATCAAAAGACCAATCCGAATAAACTCATGAACATTCTCATTCTATCTGTACTCTGCCTGGTGCCGCTCTGTACGGTACCGGTGGATGGAAAATTAGAGACTATGTGGCCGAAGCTGATTCTTCTCGCTTTTTTATCTGTTTTCTTTTTATTCGTCTGGCTCAGAAACAGAGATGCTCTTCATCTCGTGGAACCGGACAGAGAAAACATCTATCTGGGCGCCTATGTTCTTCTTGCAGGGATTGCAACGGTTCTGTCCATCAGTCCCTATATTTCCTTTTGGGGGTCCTCCTATCGGCATGATGGGTTCCTTGCACTGATTCTTTACGTGTTTGCCTATCTCATGGCACGAAACGCCAAAGGCATCCAGCGGTACTTTTTTCAAGCCCTTACGGTGACTTCAGTCCTTGTGTCGATTTATGCCGTCCTGCAGTTTTATAAGATTGATCCAGTCCCCCACAGAATTTACCATATGGACTGGGTGGGACTGGCCTTTTCCACCATGGGAAACCCGAACTTCCTGGGATCCTATCTGACGCTGTCTTTGCCTGTGCCTCTTTATCTCTACTTTTACAAAGAGAAAAAAGCAGGGCTCGCGGCCTATATGATCATTTTTCTAGCCCTCCTCGCCACGAGAACCCGTGGGGCCTGGATTGGCAGCTTTATCGGACTTCTGTCTTTTCTTTTCTACCATCGGCAGGCCTACGGGTTTCAGAAACGTGAGATCAGAAGAGTCCTCACCGTCATCATTGCGTCCTTCGCAGTCCTCGGATTCTTTATGCTCACTTCAGGGGACACATTTCTCACCCGTTTTCTTTCCATCTTTCTGGACTTCTCCAAAATTGTGAGGCAGGAAGAAGGGGCTGAAATGGGCGGATCCTATCGGGTATATCTATGGGGGAAATCCATAGAGCTGATCCGTATGAAACCTCTCATTGGTCATGGCCTGGACACCATGTACCTTGCGATGAATGAAAACTTCAGACCTCAGATCATCTATGATTTCGGACGGTATATGAATTGGGACAAAGCGCACAACGAGTATCTCAACATTGCCGTTTCCTCCGGAATTCCATCTCTTATTTTTTACCTGGCTTTTTTGAGAAGAACGCTCAAGAAAGGCTATGGAAAACTGAAGAGTCATCCAGCTTATGTTCCACTCATGGCTTCGGTCACCGGATATCTGGTCCAAGCGCTCTTCAACATTCAGGTGGTGATGGTGTATTATGTTTTCCTGGCATTTATAGGTCTCTTGTCTGCAAAAGAAGCTTTCAAAGAAGAATACCAAGCGTAGATCCATACTGAGAATCCACGCATTTCTTAAAACACCTTCGGGTGTTTTTTTTGCGTTCTTTTCAAAAAACCATGGGAATCAGGAGATCAGGCCACGGAAACACCCCGTGTAATTCTTATAAAATCTTTAAAATCTGAATTTATATAAATAAGAGAAAAATAGAGGTATATGAAGATAATGAAAGAAAAAACCTGTTAATTTCACTGTAAGGAGGTTCGAGCAGGAAGGCACAATAGGTATATAGTTTGAAAGTCAAATATTTTTTAATTCAAAGGAAATGGGAGGCGGAACATATGGCGAGAATCATCGGAACAGGAAGTTACCTTCCAGAAACAGCATACAGCAATGAAGATATGGAAAAAATCGTAGAAACCAGTGATGAGTGGATTTATACAAGAACAGGGATCAGAAGCCGTCATTTTTCGAATGCATCGGAAAACACAGGCGATATGGGGTATTTCGCAGCAAAGCGGGCATTGGAGAATGCCGGAGTAGATGCGTCGGAAATTGACTGCATTCTCGTGGCGACAACAACCCCTGAAAGTCTGGTGCCAAACACCAGCAGCTACATCCAGGCAAAGCTTGGCGTGCCCGGGGCATCCTGTCTTGATCTCAATGCGGCATGCTCTGGATTCATTTATGGACTGGAACTGGCTGGAGCTCTTCTTCAAATGGGACAGAAAAAGAAAATTCTTCTCATAGGTACGGAAGTGCTTTCTAAAATAACAGATTTTACAGACAGAAAGAGCTGTGTGCTTTTTGGTGACGGAGCAGGAGCGGTGGTTCTTGACAATGGAGATAATGCATTCCATGTCGTCACTGGCGCAGACGGGTCAAAAGGAGAGTGTCTTTCCACAGGAACCTTTAAAGTCGAGAATGTATTGGAAAAAAGCGAACCTTACTCCCAGTATATTGCCATGGATGGCAAAGAAGTCTATAAATTTGCGGTGAATATTCTGCCGGAAGTGCTTAGTGAGGCTGTGAAGAAGGGGGGAGAAAGTGTTTCCTCTCTGGATCATGTGATTCCCCATCAGGCGAATTTCAGAATCATTCAGGCGGCGGCCAAGAAGCTTCAGCTTCCCTTGGAGAAGTTCTACATGAACATCGATCACGTCGGAAACACCTCCGCAGCATCCATTGCCATTGCGCTGGATGAAATGAACCGCAAGAAACTGCTCAAGAAAGGTCAGAAAATTGGCATGGTTGGTTTTGGTGGAGGTCTCACTTATGGTGCATGTTATCTGACATGGACCATGGAGTCTTAGATCCCATCTATCATAAAAAAATAAAATTTTGGAGGAATTATCAATGATTTTTGAAAAAGTAAAGGAAATACTCATGAAGGAACTGAACCTGTCTGGTGATGAAGTGACCATGGAGGCCTCTTTTGAAGCCCTTGGCATCGATTCTTTGGACCTGGTGGAACTTGTGATGCAGCTGGAAGAAGAGTTTGACATCAACATGGAAGAAACCGAAGGAATGAAAACCGTAGAGGATGTTGTCCGCTACATCGAAACTGCAAAAGAAGCGTAATAGAGGTGCGAAATGAAGAATCGTATATGTGAACTGCTGGGCATAAGATATCCGGTGTTCCAGGGAGCCATGGCTTGGCTTTCTGATGGAAACCTGGCTGCTGCAGTCTCTAACGCAGGAGGCCTTGGCATCATCGCCGGAGGCAATGCGGAAGGGCATATCATCCGGGAAGAGATCCGAAAAGCAAAAGCCTTAACGGATAAACCCTTTGGCGTCAACATCATGCTGCTCAGCCCCTATAAAGATGAAGTCATCGAAGTGGTGCTGGAAGAGAAAGTGGCCATGGTCACAACGGGTGCCGGAAACCCTGGAAAATACATCGAGAGGTTTCATCAGGCAGGCATCAAAGTGTTTCCTGTGATTCCTTCTGTGGCACTTGCTAAGAAAATGGAGAAGCTTGGCGCAGATGGCGTCATCGCAGAAGGAAATGAAGCAGGAGGACACATCGGAAAGCTGTCTTCCATGGTGCTGACTCCTCAGGTTTGTGATGCGGTATCCATTCCTGTGGTCATGGCTGGAGGCATCGGAGACCATCGAGGTGTCGATGCGGCTTTCATTCTCGGTGCGAAAGGCGTACAGCTTGGCACCTACTTCATTCTGGCAGATGAATGCAGAGCCCATGAGAATTACAAAGCCATGGTGGAAAAAGCAGGAGATCTCGACACCACCGTCACCGGACGGTTTACAGGACATCCTGTACAGGTGCTCAGAAATAAACTGACAAGAAGATTTGAAGAGCTGGAAAAAAATGGCGGTTCTCTGGAAGACTATGACACTCTTGGAAGAGGATCTCTCTACCAGTCTGTCATTGTGGGAGACTTGGAAAAAGGATCCTTCATGGCAGGTCAGATTGCAGGGCTTGTATCAAAACGCGGCACCTGCGATGAACTCATGGCTCATCTTCTGAAAGATGTGAAAAGCATAGAGTAACGATAAAAAAGGAGACATGGACAGATGGCAATACGCTTTTACTTCCCCGGACAGGGGGCACAATATGAGAATATGGGCATGGATTTTTACGAATCCTTCGATTCCTATAAAAAACTTCAGGAGGAAGTGGCTCTCGTCGCAGATCTGCCTCTTTTAGAAATCCTGAAGGATCCGGATGCGCTCTCTGAAACGGAGAATGCGCAGCTGGCCATCTTTTCCATGAGCTTTGGCATCGCAAAGCTTCTTTCGGAAGAGGGGATCTTTGCAGATGAAGTCATGGGCATCAGTCTAGGAGAATATGCAGCTCTTGCTTACAGTGGAGCAGTTCGGCAGCTGGATACAGTGAAAATGCTGAAAAAGCGTTCCTATTTCATGTCCTTGGCAGCCAAGGAGAAAGAAGGGTTTCTAGCCGCAGTTTCTTTCCTGGAGGAGTCTCTTGTGGAAGAAGCGGTCTCCACCACAGAAAACGTCTATGTCTCAAACTATAATGCGCCCAATCAGCTGGTTGTGGGGGGAGATGCACAGAAGAAAGAGGAGATTCTTTCAAAACTGAAGGAAAAGGGCGCAAAGAAAGTCACTTTCCTTTCCGTTTCCGGTGCTTTCCATACGAAATATATGGAAAAAGCGGCTCTTTATTATGGAGAATATCTGAAAAACATCAAGTTCTTCTCACCAGAAATTCCAGTCTATGCCAATGTCAAAGGGAACCTCTATGAAAGAGGGGATGACTTCAGAAAACTTCTTTCCGATCATGTGGATCATCCCGTAAGACTGTCTAGTATCCTCTCTTCTATGGAAAAGAAAGAAGAGGATCTTCATGTGGTCCTTGGACCTGGAAAAGCCATGGCGTCCATTCTCAAGCAGAACAAGGTGCCAGGAGAAGTGGTCCTTGTGAGCAGTGTGGAACAGTTCAAAGAAGCAGTTAGAAGAGTGAAGGAGAGGTAATTATGTCAAAAAAGACTTGTATCATCACAGGAAGCGGCAGAGGCATCGGTAAAGCCTGCGCCACTCATTTTGCGAGAAACGGCTACAATGTGGTGGTGAATTATGTGCACCGGGAACCTTCGGCGCTGATTGAGGAACTGGAGGAAATGAACGCCTCCTATCTGGTTGTCCAAGGAGATGTGTCAAAATCAGAAGTTGCCAAAGAAATGGTTCAGAAAGCAGTAGAAGCCTTTGGCCAGATTGATGTTCTCATCAACAACGCAGGAATCACAAAAGATGGACTTCTTATGAGAATGAAAGAGGAAGACTTCATGTCCGTTCTGGAGGTGAATCTATTAGGGGCATTCCAGATGACCAAAGAAGTGACATCCCACATGATGAAGAAGCGTCAAGGAAGAATCATCAATATTTCTTCTGTGGTGGGGATCCATGGAAATGCAGGGCAAAGCAATTACGCAGCCTCTAAAGCGGGACTCATCGGGTTTACCCTGTCCATGGCGAAAGAACTGGGAAAAAGAAACATCACCTGCAACGCCATTGCCCCCGGGTTCATTGAGACGGAGATGACAGATGTCCTCAGCGACAAAGTCAAAGAATCCCTCTATGAGAGAATTTCACTGGGGCATCTGGGAAAGACAGAAGATGTGGCAAACCTTGCCTATTTCCTGGCTGGAGAAGAAAGTGCCTATATCACCGGTCAAGTCATCAAAGTAGATGGCGGCATGAGCCTTTAGGAGGAGTACAGACATGAGAAGAGTAGTCATAACAGGAATGGGGACTGTAAACCCCATCGGAAACAGTGTGGAAGAGCAGAAGGAGAGCCTTAGAAATGGCACCTCCGGTGTAGCAAAGATCACACAATTTGACACAGAAGGATTCAAAGCGACTCTGGCCTGTGAAGTGAAGTTCGAAGGACTGGATGAGCTCATCGGAAAAAAAGAAGCCAGACGTATGGACCGATTCACAAAACTTGCTGTAGCTGCCTGTGAAGAAGCAGTGAAGGATGCGAATCTCATGGATGCCTATGATCCATTTGATGTGAGCATTTATGTGACCTCGGGTATCGGAGGCCTTACCACCATGGAAGAGAATATGAAAAAGTATATGGAAAAAGGTCCTGGCAGAGTATCTCCATTCTTCATTCCCATGAACATTCTCAATATGGCAGCAGGAGAGATTTCCATGCGTTACAAAGCCATGGGAATTTCCTTTGCACCGGTCAGCGCTTGCGCATCCGGGACCCATTCCATCGGAGAAGGCTTCCGTGCCATCAAACATGGCTATACCAAGGCAGCCATCGTTGGAGGGTCTGAAGGATCCATCACGCCCATGGCTGTGGCTGGATTCTCCAACATGAAAGCACTGAATGAAACCACCGATGTTCTGAAAGCATCCATTCCTTTTGACAAAGACCGGGCAGGATTTATCATGGGAGAAGGTGCAGGCGCTCTTATTTTGGAAGACCTGGAAGAAGCACTGAAAAGAGGCGCGACGATTTATGGAGAAGTGGTGGGCTATGGCGCCACCACCGATGCTTATCATATGACACAGCCTCATCCTGAAGCTCTAGGGGCCTATATGGCCATGAAGAAAGCGCTGGAGGAAGCTTCCATCGACCCCTCAGAAGTATCCTACATCAATGCCCATGGAACCAGCACTCCAATGAATGACCGCCTGGAATCCATGGCTGTGATGAATCTTTTTGGAGATAAAACACCCGTATCCAGCACCAAATCCATGACAGGACATCTTCTTGGCGCAGCAGGGGCTGTAGAGTCCATCATTTCCATCCTTGCAATCCAGGAAGGATTCATTCCAGCGACGGTGAACACAAAAGAAATCGATGAAGAAGTGAAAGCCAATGTCATCATCGGAAAAAACCTTAAGAAGGATCTTCAGTATGTGCTCTCCAACTCCCTGGGATTTGGCGGTCATAATGCGTCTCTTCTCTTTAAGAAATGGGAGGGAAAGTAGATGGATCTGAAAGAAATACTGCTGCTTCTTGAAAAGTTTCAGGATTCAGACCTGACTCAGCTGAAAGTGCAGCTCTCTGGAGATCTCTTTGAGGCTAAAAGAGGACAGGACTATTCCGAAGAATCCTTTGTGAAGCAGGATACTGCAGCTAAAAAATCTTTTGTTCGGACACAGCCTGAGACAACCACTGAAAAAGAGGAGCCTTCCACTACACTGGAAGAGAGTCTGGAAGGGCTCATTCAGGTGAACGCACCTCTTGTGGGTACATTTTATGCAAGACCAGGAGAAGATGAGGCTCCTTTTGTGAATCTGGGCGATCGGGTGAAGAAAGGACAGGTGCTCTGCATTCTGGAAGCCATGAAGGTCATGAATGAAATCAAGAGTCCTTGTGATGGCGTTGTAAGGAAAATCCATATGAAGGATGGAGAAGCAGTGGATTTTGGAAAAACCATGTTTCTTCTGGAGGAGGTTTAAAATGGAGATGGACATCAGAGAAATCATGAAAGTGCTGCCCCATAGACCTCCGTTTCTTCTCATCGACAGAATCCTCTCCTGCGAGCCAGGAGAAAAGGTGGTGGCGCTGAAAAACGTCACTTATAACGAAGAATTCTTCCGAGGACATTATCCGGACTACCCGGTGATGCCTGGGGTCCTCATTGTGGAAGCTTTAGCTCAAGCAGGAGGATATGGCATCTTATGTATGCCCGAGAACAAAGACAAGACCCCATTTTTTGGTGGGATGAACAATGTGAAGTTCAGGAAACAGGTGGTGCCAGGAGATACCCTCCGGCTGGAAGTCACCATTGAAAAACTCAAGCGTTCCTTTGGAAAAGGAAAAGGCATGGCGTATGTGGGAGAGGATCTTGTCTGCGAAGCAGAACTTACTTTTATGTTAGGATAGGTGGTTATTTTGAAAATACTCATTGCCAATCGTGGAGAAATCGCAGTCCGGATCATCCGGGCTGCCCATGAGATGAATATAGAGACGGTGGCGGTTTATGCGAAAGCGGAAGAAGACGCCCTCCATGTGAAGCTGGCGGATGAGGCCTACTGCATCGGAGAGAAGCATTCCTCCGAAAGCTACCTGAACATGGAGAATATCCTCATGAGCGCTGTGCACTCCGGTGCGAATCTGGTGCATCCTGGCTATGGTTTTCTGTCGGAGAATCCAACCTTCCGAAAACTTCTCCGGGAATGCAGCATCGGGTTCATCGGTCCCAGTGAAGAAACCATGCTTCAAATGGGGGATAAGTCCATGGCAAAATCCCTGGCAAAGAAGGCAGAGGTCCCTGTGGTCCCTGGATCAGAAGGAGAAGTGCATTCTTTGGAGGAAGCAAAGACCACTGCAGAAACCATCGGCTATCCTCTGCTTATCAAAGCTTCCAGTGGTGGCGGCGGCAAGGGCATCCGCATCGTGGAAAAAGAAGAGGAACTGAAGAGTGCATATCTCGGGGCAAAGAAAGAAGCTCTGGCGAATTTTGGAGAAGATGGCGTCTATATGGAACGGTACCTGAAAAATCCGAGACATATCGAGTTCCAGATTCTAGGAGATCAGCATGGAAACACCATCCATCTTTTTGAAAGAGACTGCTCCCTGCAAAGAAGAAAGCAAAAGGTGCTGGAAGAAGCGCCCTCACCAAAGCTTTCCGAAACCCTCCGGAAAAAAATGGGGGAAGCGGCTGTGCGCCTTGCTGAAGCTTCGGATTACCTTGGAGCGGGCACCATTGAGTTTTTGGTGGACCGTGAGGAGAATTTCTACTTCATGGAAATGAACACCAGAATTCAGGTGGAGCATCCAGTGACGGAAATGATCACCGGAGTGGATCTCATCAAAGAGCAGATCCGGATCGCCTTGGGCCATCCTCTGTCTGTTTCACAGGAAGAGCTGAAACTTACAGGCCATGCCATTGAGTGCAGAATCAACGCGGAAGATCCGGACAACGGATTTATGCCATCCCCAGGTCTCATCAGCTTCCTGCACTTTCCCTCCGGAAAAGACATCCGGGTGGACAGCGGTTGCTATCAGGGCCTACGGATTCTGCCCTACTATGATGCCATGGTGGCAAAGCTCATCGTTCATGGAAAAAATAGAGAAGAGGCCATTCTTAAAATGCAAAGTGCTCTTTATGAACTGAGCATCGAAGGTATTGTGACCAATCAGAGCTATCAGGAGGATCTTCTCCGGGAAAGCTTTTTCCAAAGCGGAGAGTACCATACGCTGAGCCTGGATTCTTTCCAAAGGGGGACTGTAGATGGCGCTGTTTAAAAAAGAACGGAAATACTTCGCACTGCATACCCATGGAGTGGAAACCCCATCTCCTGAAGCGGTAGAGGTTCTCACTCCGTCTATCCCTGAAGGGCTTTATCATAAATGCAGACACTGCGAGAAACTGGTTCTTCGGGAAGACCTGGAGAAAAACCTGAAGATCTGCCCCAAATGCGGCGGATATGAACGCATGGGTGCCTGGGAACGCATTGACATGATTCTGGATCCATCCACCTTCCGGGAAATCAATGACCGGATTGTGGGGAAAAATCCACTGGATTTTCCAGATTACGCGAAGAAGATCGAACAGGTGCAAAAAAGCTCTGGTCTCACAGAAGCCCTGGTCACCGGTTACGGAAAGATCGATGGAGTGAAGGTGGCAGTTGGTGTCATGGATGCCAGTTTCATCATGGGCAGCATGGGCTCTGCCGTAGGGGAGAAAGCAGCCTCTCTGGTGGAGTTTGCCACCTTCTATAAGCTACCCCTCATTCTGTTCTCCGCCTCTGGTGGCGCCAGGATGCAGGAAGGCATCATGTCTCTGATGCAGATGACAAAGGTGTCCTATGCCCTGAAAAAGCACCATGAGGAAGGTCTTCTCTATATTTCTGTACCGACAGATCCCACCACTGGTGGCGTTACGGCTTCCTTTGCGATGCTGGGAGATTTCATCATTGCAGAACCCAAGACCCTCATAGGATTTGCTGGAAGAAGAGTTATCGAAGGCACCATCAAAAAGAAACTGCCCGAGGACTTTCAAAGTGCTGAGTTTCTTCTGCAGAAAGGATTTCTGGATGCAGTGGTGAAAAGAGAAGAGCTTCGAAAATATCTTGGCAGGATTTTAAGGATCCAT
>RCMY010000108.1_pt1 | contig 85090 bp, 80 predicted proteins | sample 2041341 | NCBI WGS metagenome assembly RCMY01 (sample SAMN09708234, study PRJNA481090) | Marine sediment metagenome, whole genome shotgun sequencing project. | reverse complement strand
GCCATCTTCGGGATCAGGACCCCAGTCGAGTTTGTCAACCATGATTGACCACCACGGTCGCCACAAAAGTGGCAGGACCGGTGAGGTGCACCGTGTCGGAGACTTCGACAATCGCCGAGCCGCCTGGCATCGAAACAGTGACGGCACCATCGGTCAGCTTCCAACGAGCAACAGCGACGGCGGCCGCACAGGCACCGGATCCGCAAGCTTCAGTGACGCCGGCGCCCCGTTCCCAGACGAACAAGTTGATGTGATTCGGCGCATCGACCTCGACGAAATGCACGTTGAGCCCCGCCGGATAGGCGGCTTCTACAACTGGCCCAACAACGGTCAGGTCAATGCGCTCGGGGGCATCAACAAGGGCGACGAGGTGGGGGTTACCCATGTCGATGCTGGTTTGGCGCTTTGGCTCAACGCCAGTCGACGCCCAATCGGCGAAATCGCCTGGCCCTACTTGTGGCGCCCCCATGTCTACGCGCACCTGGCGCGTGGGGCCTTCGGCGGCGTCGATCTCAAGGAGGCGAACCCCCGCATCGGTATTCACCGACAACTCCGTTTGACCGAGCCCCAGGTGATCTGCCAACGCCTGCCCGAGACAACGAATACCGTTTCCCGAGATTTCGGCGCGGCTGCCGTCGGCGTTGTACAGGACCATGTCCCACTCACCGTCACTGTCGGTTGGCGTGGCGATGATGAGGCCGTCGGCACCGATGCCGCGACGTCGATCACACCAGTGCACTGCATCAGCGGATGTCGGGATGGTCGGCGGGTCGATCGCAATGAGGAAGTCGTTGCCGAGGCCGTGATGCTTCGTGAGGGAGAGTACAGACAAGGCCGCTAGTCTCGCAGCAATCGAGCCACTTAGCTCATCGTTTCTGGGTCGACACAAATTAGGCGTCGGCCGGTAGCCCGAGGTGCCAGATAGCAGCGGCCCGGTCATACAGATCGTCGGCCAGCGCAGGCAGCCAATGGATCCTTGGATCTCGACGGAACCACCGCTGTTGGCGACGAGCGAACTTGTGGGTCCGACGTTTTGCCTCGTCAAGCGCTTCATCGAGTGAGCACTCGCCCTCCAGGTGCTTGATGAGTTCCCGATAACCGAGCGCCTGGCGGGCTGGTCTCGAGAGCTCGGTTTCCAGCAACTGTTCGACTTCGTCCAGAAATCCGCCAGCCATTTGCTGGTCAAATCGATCGTCAATTCGGCGATCCATTGTGTCTCGGTCGATTTCGAGCCCAATCTGCACGAATCGGCTCGGCGGGTAAGCGTCGACGCCAGGGCCGAAGCTCGAGAACGGCTCGCCCGACCCGACTGTCACCTCAAGCGCTCGCATGATGCGTCGGCGGTTGGACGGCTCCATCTTTGCGGCACCAACAGGATCGAGTTCGTTGAGGCGCTGCCAGAGCTTGGTGGTATCTGGTTCTCGCTCCAGCTCAATCACCACATCGGGGAACTGAGCTGGCAGCTCGAAATCGTCAACAATCGACCGTATATAGAGCCCAGTGCCTCCCGCCAACACAAACGGCGTCCCCGCAGCTTCCAGATCGGCGATGATCGGCCTGACGACGTCGCCGTAAGTGGAAACTCCACACTCTTTACTTGCGTCAACAATGTCGATGCCATGATGCGGCACGCCACCTTGTTCGGCCAGGGTCGGCTTCGCGGTCCCTATATCCATTCTGGCGTAGACCGCCATGGCGTCGGCCGAGATGACATGGGCGCCCGGCACTGATGCGGCGAGCGCAACAGCGAGACCAGACTTGCCCGAAGCAGTTGGTCCAAGAACGACAAGCGGCGTCACGGCATCATCAGGTCGGCGAGAAGGTAGTGCTCCAACGAAACCAGGCTGGGGTCGGATCCGTATGCCTCGTAGAAACGGAACACGGCGTCGTTGCCGAGGCAATCTTGAATGCTCCGATGGGCGATCGCGAGATCGAGGTGCCGATCAGCGACCACGGCATATCGGGGTTCGACCCAGCCGGTGAAGGCCGTTGCGTTGACAAACAGGTTCTCCAGCCGGGGCCGACCATGACTCAACACAAGATCTTCAGCGGCGGGCCGACCCCCGCTCCAGAGCTCGATCAGGCGGTCGCGCGTGTACCGACGGAACGGCTCGGGAAGGGTTTCGGCCTCGACTTCAGACTTGGCGACTCGATCAGCGATGACCTCCCATCCTGTTTGGTCGATCTGCTCCCCGACGGAGGCATCGTGCAAATCTCGCAGCGTTTGTCCGGCGAGCTCGGCAAGACCGCCGATCTGGCCGTGTCGTTCGGGTTGGTGCGCACCCTCGCCTGCTGGTCGGGACGTGACGATCCAACAACCCTCAGCAGCTTCAACGTGCGGCCACCAGCTGGTCGCACTGGCCATTGCAGCCAGTGTCTGCGTTGCCTGCATTGCCGAAGCGCATTTATAGATAACTGCAGCCTCGGCGAGCCAGCTCTGATCGCCGAGCGCCAGCCATTCTGAAGGGTCGCCAGCTTGGGAGACGACAATTGCAGGAGCTGAATCAGGCACTAGACCAGCGTACAAGCGCGCCGTTACGCAGCCCACTAGTGGGTGAGCACCGCGCCCATACTTCTAGAACACCACTACTTCTGAGCAGCCGCGGCGAACTCATCGACCAAACCAACCAACGCGGCGGCGACGACTTCAGGAGCAACCACCATGTGTAAATGCTCACCGCCGACTTCGGCGACGTACCATCCCTCCGCCACCGCCCGATCATGCGATGGCCGATACATCTCGCCCATGGTGAGGTATCCCTGACCAATCGAACGAGGTAGATCGGGAGCAGGAATCGGCTCATCAAAGAGCGCGCGCGGCACACAGTGAGCCTGAGAGAAGATGCGCTTGCGGGCTGCCTCGTCTGGCAGCATGTCAATGACAAGCGACCCCCACCACCGATACCAAGGTGGTAGATAGCTGTTTGGCCTCACTAAGCCGTCGAGCATCTCGGCCAACGGTGCGTCCTCTTCGACAGGCGCTCGTCCGTCGGCGGGGAAACGACCATTGACCAAGATGATGCCTGCGACGTCGAAGCCTCGCTCAAGCAGGATCGACGCGACGAGTGGTAGCCGAGGACAGCTTGCGGAATGGCCAACAACGATAATGCGAGCTTCGGTCCCAACCGGGATGGTTGCCGCGACCGACTCGGCCCATGGCCGTACAAACTCGTTGTCTTTGAGACGAGGTCTTGCCGGATTAGCGATCCTTGCGACATCGCCTCGTTTCGTGAGGATGTCGGCGACGCCTTTCCACGTTTCGGGCCCGAAGAGAAAACTCGGCGCGAGAAGCCACAGCAGAGCTGGTCGGCTGTCGTTGGAATCGCTCACAGTACTGGTCGCATCGGAATACTGTGACACTAATCACTGACGTGGCTACACAGCAAAGCGAGGCCGCGGGCAACCCTGCGGGTTGCCGGGTTGCCTATCCAACCTCGCTGTGGGTAACTGCCTCTTCGCCCATCCATTCACGAAGCGTGTTCTTCAGCTTGGTCTGCTGGATGAACAGATCCTGCTCAGCTGGCTCTTCACCGGCAGCCTGAGGCGCCTTGAGGAAGAAGCTCAGCCATTCCTGCACACCGGACTGACCGGCACGGGACGCAAGGTCCATGAAGAGGGCCAAGTCGAGCACGATTGGTGCGGCAAGGATGGAGTCACGACACAGGAAGTCGATCTTGATCTGCATGGGGTAACCCATCCAGCCGAAGATGTCGATTGCATCCCAGCCCTCTTTGTTGTCGCCCCGTGGTGGGTAGTAGTTGATCCGTACGACGTGATCGATATTGCCGTAGAGGTCGGGGTAAATGTCTGGCTGGAGGATGCCGTGAAGCACGCCGAGCTTCGACTCTTCCTTCGTCTTGAAGTTGGCTGGGTCATTGAGGACCTCGCCGTCGCGGTTGCCGAGAATATTGGTGGAGAACCAGCCACGGAGACCAAGCATGCGGGCCTTGAGTCCAGGAGCGATCATGGTCTTCATGAGCGTCTGACCGGTCTTGAAGTCTTTACCAGCGATGGGCACACCCCGGGTTGCTGACAACTCAAGCATGCAGTCAAGGTCGGTCGAGAGGTTCGGTGCACCATTTGCGAACGGGACGCCCGACTGGAGAGCGGCGTATACGTAAATCTGCGACGGCGAGATGTTGTCGTCGTTGTCCTTGAGGCCCTGCTCGAACGAAGCGACCGTGGCGTGCACGGCGGTTGGCTGTTGATACGCCTCGGTCGAACCGCACCAGACCATTACAAGGCGATCACAGCCATTGTCAGTGCGGAACTTCTCGATGTCGGCCATGAGGGCCATTGCCTGGTCCCACTTGTTGTCAATCTGCTTGACTCGGGTACCGGTGATCTGAGAAACCCACTTCTGGTCGAACACAGCCTCCATGGCCGTGATGCCTTCCATCTCAGCCGAGATCGGGCCAAGGTCACGCTCCTCGAGCACGCCAGCAGCGCGGGCGGCTTCGAGTGCATTCGACGAGAGCGGGTCCCAGCCACCGAAGACGATGTCGTCGAGCGAGGCGAGTGGGGCGAAGTCGCGGATCAGCGGATTGCGACCCTCGGAGCGCTGGCCGAGGCGAATGTGGGCCATCTGGCTAACGGAGCCGATTGGGGGCTTGCCCGCTGCACGAGCGGCGAGTACTCCAGCGATGAACGTTGAGGAGACGGCGCCCATACCTGGGGTGAGGACACCGAGTTTGCCGGTTGCAGGCGAAATGTTAAGAGAGTCAGTCATGGATAAATACTAAGCATTCCGAAAGATAAGTAGGATGTGATGTAGCAAGACTTAACAATAGGAAAGCACCTCCATGGCATACGATCCGCTGCGGCTCCAGATCACGACGCAGCACCTCGACTACTTGGTTTCGGTAGGTCAGCACCGCACCTGGGCCGACGCAGCGGAGAGTTGCGGCGTCAGCCCGTCAGCATTGAGCCAAGGCTTGGCCGAGCTTGAGCGTCGCGTCGGTGTGGCCCTCTTCGATCGGGAGGGTCGGCGCCGAGTTCTGACTGCCGCTGCTCACGAGGTGCTTTCGTACGCGCAGAACGTCGTTGCCCAGACGCACGATCTTGAGCGCTGGGCTGAGGCGAGGCGAGATGGCGAGACGGGGTCGCTACGGGTCGGCATGATCGACGTGGCCGCCATCACGCACTTCCCTGATCAGCTTCATGCGTTTCGGAACCGGCACCCTTCGGTCGATCTTCGGCTGTCGGTCTCTGGCTCGAGTGCGCTCGTCGATCAGCTTCGATCAGGCGCTCTTGATTTGGCCGTCATTGTCGAGCCGGTTGGACACGTCGCCGACATGGCCGTGACGCACCTCCTCTCCGAACCGCTCGCGGTGTACGCGCCTGCAGGGCAAAGGCATCGCAGGCCACAGGACTGGGGCCCATGGGTTACGTTTCCGACGACGAGCCATAGCCGGGAGTGGATACGCCAGGAGCTTGCAGCCTTGGGCTCGGGTTTCGAAGTGGTCGCCGAGTCACATCAGCCAGAGGTGCTGCGAGAGATGGTGCGCCTCGGAATGGGCTGGACGGTGCTGCCAGTGTCGCAAGCAGAGACCGGCCCCGCGCCGCTTGTGAGGGCAAAGCAGCGGCCGCTCTTCGAGCGTTCGCTAGTAGTGGCCCGAAGAGTCGGCGCCCTCCCCCACCCCGGGGTCAATCAGCTACTCGCCCTTCTGACGAGGCCGCCCGATCTGTAGCCGGGTGAGAATGACGAGCCGCGCCAGCCCTACGTCCGAAGTGTCACACGTATCCGATACCTGAACTATTCGGTGGCTCTGGCGACGCGCTCGATACTTGCGAGGTAGCCAGGCGGGAACGCCTCTTGTCGCAAATCGTCGACACTGAGCAAAGCCACATCACTGTGCTCGTCGCTGAACGTCAGGGATTTCGGCTTCGATGCAGAGCAGCGATACGTCAGGATCAACACCCGATGCCCCTGTACGTTGTAGATCCACGAGTCGACAGCGTCGCCGACCTCGACATCGAGCCCAAGCTCCTCCCGCATTTCCCGACTGAGTGCTTGCTTCGGACTTTGGTCGGTGTCGTCCAGTCGCCCGCCGGGCAACTCCCACTCATCTCTGTCGTTGCGAAGCACAACGAACTCGTCGTCCCAACCGATCACGCCCTTGACTGAGACCGACCATCGATCATCGATCCAGGCCGCCACCGAGAGACGAGATGGGCCCGCCTCAATCATCGCCCGGCATGCCTCGACCACTGATGCGGAACACGGTTCGGAGTCAACCACATGCTGCTCGTACTCGCCAAGGTCAGCGAACTGGTCGTACATGGTTGCAGCACCGATGGTGTCCTCGGTTTGTTCACGCTGGCGGACTCGAGCCAACGCTGTGTCACGATCAGGCCGCAGCACCAAGTAGTCGGTCGTGGTGCCCCGGGCCGCGAGCCGCCGAGCGACACGATCAACAAACCACGGCCCAATGACGCCGTCGATGAACACCGCGTATCCAGCTTCGGCATAGGTCCCCGCGGTGTCTGACATCACGTCCATGACGGCCATGTTCTGAGCTTGGGCGGCTGGCAGATGCGGAGCGACAAAGTCGGACTTGATCCAGCGATAGAACATGTCCGACTCGATGTGCACGCCGTTCGGTGTCGCCGCAGCCAGAGTCGCGGCTGCCGTTGTCTTTCCAGACCCAGGCGGACCAGACACCAGCACCACTCTCCCCCGCAGCTCACTCACTGATCCCATCCCGCAAATGTACACATACCTCAATCCCCAAATGTCGTACGTATCCGATACCTACAACACTTCGCCGGAGAGAGTGTCACTGCGCGTTACTAACGTTTGGTATGGGTAAACCACAGCGATACGACGAAGCAGGTGCCTGGCACCACGTAGTAAACCGAGGAGCGCGACACCAGCAAGCGTTCTACAACGCCGCCGATTGTCGGCTGTTCCTCTATCTGCTCGGCGAGGCACGTGACCGTTTCGGGCTGCAGACGCACGCATTCTGCATCATGGGCAATCACTACCACCTGGTCGTCCACAGCACGATCGGTGACCTGTCGGCAGCTATGCAGATGATCGGCAATAACTACACTCGTCGATTCAATGCTCGTCACGGATACGACGGAGCGCTCTTCAGAGGTGGGTTTCGGTCAAAGCGGATTCTGACTGATGACTATTTGATCCAGGCCTCACGCTATGTCCACCGTAACCCGCTCGACCTCGGCCCATCGGTCGGTCTCGAGACCTACGAGTGGTCAAGCATGCGGATCTACGCCGGGCTAGTCCCTAGGCCCGGGTTCCTTACAACCTCTACTATTTGCGGAATCGCCAATGGTCGACGTCCTTACCGACAGTTCGTGATCGAGCCTCAGCCATCAGACGCCGCGCCGAAGTGGAGCGCAGACGATCAAGCGACCTCGGCTGGGAGGTTGATTGTTCCGGGCTCGGGCCGCGCCGAAATCACCCTTCCACAGATCGACGAACGCGTCGCCACAACGACGGGAGTGACAATCGAGCGTGTTCGCTACGGCGCACGAGGGTCAGCGAACTTGCCTCGTCTGCTTGCGCTCCGCGTCGCCGGCGAACTCACTGGAGCATCCGCAGACGCACTCTGTATTCACTACCACTTCCCGAGCGTCGCAGCCATGAGAGCAGCGACTGCGAGGGCCAAGCCGAAGCTTGCGAGCGCCAAGCTCCAAGCGGCCCGGGCCAAGATTACGGCGTCCCTAACCTGAAATTGTCATACGTATCCGATACCTGCAACAAACGAATTGTTGTAGGTATCGGATACGTATGACATTAGGTGAGAGCGGAGGTGATGAAGAGCACGGTCATCCCTACGGCGAGGGTGAAGATCAGGTTCTTCTTCCAGCGGGCCGCCACAGCCGCCGCAACAAGCGCCGCAGCCTTGTCGGGCTCGAGCCCACCCGCTGACGGATCTGCAGCCAACGTCACCACCATCGCCGACAAAACAGCTGCTGGCACCTGACGCAAGAGCCGCTCGACGATTGGCGGCATCGTTGAATCGGCCAGCGCAAGAATCGGTCCCGTCCGCATGATGTACGTGCCGACTCCAACGGTCAGCACGACAACTAACCCAAGCCACAGACTCACTTGTCAAACCGATCAGCCAGCGTGCCCGCAATCACTCCACAGACCCCGCCAACAACAATGCTGAGCTTGTTCGGCAAACCAATCGTCGCATAACACGCCAACGACCCGACGGCGATCGCGACCACATGCGATCTCCGGGCGACACCCATCATGACAAGCCCGACGAACATCACGGCGGGAGCAAAGTCGAGACGCCAGCTCGCAGGAACCGAGCCACCGAACATCACACCCAGCGCGACCGAGATGTTCCACCCAGTGAAGAACACCGCGGCGCACGTCAGGTAGTAACGCCGGAAGTCCTCCGGCTCATCATCGACCCGCAGAATTAGCATGGCGAAGACCTGATCGATGAGGAAATGCGGCGCAATCCATCGCATCCAGCGGGGCTGGTTCTTGAACGCCGGAGCCATCGCCATCGAGTACATGACGTGACGGGAGTTGATCACTAGTCCAGCAACAATCGCCGCCCACCACGACGTCGCTCCCGCAATCGAGATAACCGCGAGCTGGGCCGCACCGGCGAACATCACGACTGAACTCAGCCATCCGGCAGCCAGTGGCAGCTCGGCCGTCGTTGCGGCGAGCCCAACGATGAATGCAAACGGAATGGCGGGGCTAAAGAGAACAAATGCGGCTGGTAACGCTTTGGGGTCAGGCCGAATCCGGTAGAGCAGACCGTTCACGCCTCACCAAACTCGCGATGCAACGCCCGCTGAACTTCACCTTCGATCTTGCCGCCGGCCAGAGCCAAGAAAGGCCCAGCCAGACCGAAGATCCCTTTGCCCCGCAATTCGATGGTCACCGAAAGCAATGAGCCGGGCACGCGCGGTCGCAGTTCAACAACGCCCTTCGCACGGAATGTTCCGCCCTCAACCTCTAGCAACCACATATCGCCACTCGGTACGACAGTTGCGGTTACGTCGTCACCAGTCGTAAACCAGCGAACGACCTCACGCGGGTCGAGTGCGATCTCGTTGAGGCGAGTACGCACCGCAGACTCTTCAGTGGCCACTGCCACCGTAAACTGATGATGCGACACTAGGACGCCGACGAGACCGACAGGCGAGTTACGTGCTTGGCCCGCCGTGTCACCTCGATGAGGTCGCCTCGCAAGTATCGGGTGGTCGCTTCGGTGATCTTGACCTTCACGAACGTCCCGGCCTTCAGCGGGGCCGACTCGAAGTGCACGAGTTGATTCTCTGGGGTACGTCCATTCATCACGGCCGGGTCACGCTTGGATGGGCCCTCAACGAGAAGCTCCTCGATTGAGCCAGCCTCGTGCTTGCGAATCGAGGAGCGCTGCAGGACGACGGCGAGTCGCTCGTAGCGCTCTTTCGTCACCTCGGCGGGGACGAAGTCATCGGTGAGTTCTGCCGCCTCGGTGCCCGGACGCGGTGAGTAGATGAAGGTGTAGGCGGCATCAAACTCAGCTTCTGCCGCAACCTCAAGAGTGCGGAGGAAATCGTCTTCGGTCTCGCCGGGGAAGCCGATGATGATGTCGGTGGTAATCGAAACGCCAGGCATCGTGGCTCGGGCCGCCGCAACCTTCTCCAAGAACCGCTTGCTCGTGTAGCCCCGATGCATGCTTGCGAGGATGCGGTCCGATCCCGACTGCAACGGGAAGTGCAAGTGAGGCATGACCGCGTCGGTCTCGGCCATCGCGTCGAACACGTCTTGCGTCATGTCTTTCGGGTGCGGGCTCATGTAGCGAACCCGCCGGACGCCATCTACGGAACCAACCGCTCGGAGGAGGGTGTCGAACTGGGGTCGCAGCCGGATGTCTTCGCCCGCTTTACGTGCGGCGATCGAGAGATCACGTCCGTAGGAATTGACGTTCTGACCGAGCAGCGTGATCTCAGTGACGCCTTGAGCTGCGAGCCGCTCCACTTCTTCGACAATCTCGTCGAACGGACGAGAGATCTCGCGACCCCGAACCGCGGGAACGATACAAAAGGCGCACTTGTTGTCGCAGCCGATCTGAATAGTCACCCATGCCGCGTAATCAGTCTCTCGCCGAACCGGCAGCGCCGACGGGAACAGTGAATGCTCATCGAGCACGGCCTCTTCCCAGATCTCGAGAAGCGGACCGCTTTCGCGTGCCTCGGCCATGAGTTCGGTTGCCCGGTGGACGTTGTGTGTACCGAGTACGACGTCGACATGTCCGGCACGTTGCTGTATCTGCTCGCGGTCCTTCTGAGCGAGGCAACCACCAACCACGATCTGCATGTCCGGCCTGGCTTCTTTTAACACCTTCAGATTACCGAGCGCTCCGTAGAGCTTGTTGTCGGCGTTCTCCCTGATGCAGCAGGTATTGAGCACAACTACGTCGGCCTGATCGACGTCGTCGGTCGACTCATAGCCGTCGGCCTCAAGCAACCCTGCGAGTCGCTCGGAGTCATGCTCATTCATTTGGCACCCGTAGGTGCGCACCAGGTATCGCTTGCTCACCCAGCCAGGCTAGAGCCAACGACCTAATTCGGCGCGAACCGGCCCTTGGCTGTGCAAAGGTGCCCCAATGGAAACTCCTGACTATCGCTCGTGGCCCGATGAGCACCTCAAGCCGTCGATCGCTGCCGTCTACGACGCTGGCCTGCCAAGTAGCCACGATGGCCAGGCAATCGAGCAAGCCGCGCTCGTCCTCGCTGAGCTCGCTGGCCACAACGGAAAGGCAGTTGAGTTTGCCGTTGGCACCGGACGCATCGCGCTCCCTCTGACTCGGTTAGGAACCACGGTTCTCGGTATGGACTTCTCCGAGCCAATGCTCGCCGAGCTCCGCAAGAAAGACCGGGCCGACCAAATACCGCTGACCGTCGGCGATATGACCGAAACACTTGTGTGCGACGACGCCTCGCTCGTCTACCTCGTGTTCAACACGATCGGGAACGTCAAAACTCAAGAGCAGCAGGTCGCTGTGTTCCGCAACGCCGCAGCGCACCTAGCTCCGGGCGGTCGGTTTCTTATCGAGGTCATGGTGCCAAGGCTGCACCAGCTCTCCCCGGCCGAGAGAATCCGCCCCTTCGACGTATCGCCGAATCACCTCGGGTTCGACGAATATATCGATCTCACCAACCAGATTCTCGTCTCGCACCATTACTACATCGACGGTGACCGGGCTCGAACAGTCGCTGGTTCTTTCCGCTACGTGTGGCCCTCCGAGCTTGACCTTATGGCCCAGCTTGCTGGCATGACGTTGGAGAGCCGATGGGCAGGGTGGGATCGTGAGCAATTCGTTGACGACTCGCCATCGCACGTTTCAGTGTGGCGCAAGCTCTAGCCGACGTTCGAAGCAAAACTATGTGGTTCGTGCCGCGCTCATGGGCCGAGCGGCTGCGTCACCGATAACGATGGCGACATCTTGGCTGATAAGGGACGCGGGAATCGTGGGATCGCCGTCAATCAATCGATCAAGCACATCAGACTTCGGCTGTCCCTTGGCGAGCCACACTATTCGCCGTCCCGTATTGATGAAGTCGGCCGTCAGCGTGAGGCGGCGTGATCCGTTGTAGATAATCGACTGACCAACGACGCCGCCTTCCTGCTCAAGCAGAGGATCGCCGGGGACAAGCGACGCCGTGTGACCATCTAGTCCAATCCCAAGATGGACGAGATCGATGCGACCATCGCTACAAAGCTCGACCAGCTCGGCCCCATATCGACTGAGCACGTCGATGCCGAGGACACCGTTGGCATCGGCTTCATCGACCGGCATCGGATGCCACCGAACGCCCTTCGCTCCAAAGGCCTCCCGCTGAGCGGTGAGGTTGCGTTCAGGAGAACCTTCAGGTGCGACTCGCTCATCGACTTGAATAAACACCAGCTTTGTCCACGGCAGTTTGCGAGTCGCCAATTCGGCGAAGACCGGCACCGGTGTTCCTGATCCGCTCAACGCAATGACACAGACACCTCTCGCGTTAACAGAATTCGTGATTGTCGTTGCAAAAACGTCTGCGGCGCGAGAGACCCACCGATCTTCGTCAACAAACTCGACCCTAAGCATGTGTCGCCTGCTCCTCTATGGCCAGCGGCGCTAGCTATTCCTCATAGCTTGCCACCATCCGGCTGCTCCGACCAGAGCGGCATCGTCACCGAGCGAAGCGGTGACGACAGAAACGGGCTGGATAGTGGGCCCGTGGTCAGCCAGAACCCGACGAAGTATTGGCAAGGAGATGTCGTCATTCATGCCAACTCCGCCTCCGACAACCACGACCTCTGGAGTCGCGACCCAGCAGAGATTTACGATACCGATGCCAACGGCCTCCATCGCTCGCTCCCAGATTACGACGGCACCCGGATGGCCCGCCCTGACAAGGTCAGCAAACGCCGCGCCAGTCTCCTCAATGCCAACTCGTCTGGCTTCGCGCTCGATGGCCGTGCCAGAGCCGATGTCTTCAACCGTTGACGGTCGACCATCTCTGGCGGCCTGAATATCGATGACGCAATGACCGATCTCGGCGCCAGAGTGTCGCCCACCAACTAAGCGGTGCCCGAGCACCATGCCAGCGCCGACACCGGTCGACACCGTGATGTAGACCGTGTCGCCGTAGGCCGATCCTGCACCAAAGACAGACTCTCCGACCGCCGCAAGGTCGGCGTCGTTCGCCATGCTTACTTGCAGCCCCGTGCGTTCGGCGAACCAGTCGGCCGAAAGCGACGGCAGCCATCGCTGTGGCAAGTTAGCGCCGGTCTCGATGCGTCTCGTCTCATTATCGACAACGCCGGGCACCCCGATAACGATTCGTTCTGCGTCGGAGTCGACTCTTATGTCGGAAATCAGCTGCACGAGGCCACTGGGATCTTGATCGTGCACCGGTGTTGCGACTCGAATCCGTCTGATCACCGACCCGTCGACCGCTACTCGGGCCACCCGAACGTGGGTGCCTCCGAGGTCGAGGCTCAAGATCTCTGCACTCACGGCGTCGCCGCTCCTTCAGTGGACAGCCCGGACGCGCCGTATGTGTACGACTCAACGGCTACATCAGAGTCGAGAATTGGCTGCACGATCCGCCACGCCTCGTCGACCTGGTCGCCTCGGGCAAAGAGTCGCTTATCGCCAGTGAGCGTATCGCCGAGTAGCCGGTGATATGGGCTTGGTCCGTCTTCGATGCCGCGGTGATCGACCTCGAGAGTGACACATTCACTCACGAGATTCGCTCCCGGCAGCTTCGCTTGCATCTCAAGCAGGATCAGGTCGTTCGGCTTCATCACGAACTTCAGCCGGTTCGGCCCGGGATCCATATCGGAGAACATCCGGGTTGGGGGCGCAATAAACTCGACGACGGCTTCGGTAATCGTCTGATCGAGCGCCTTGCCTGCCTCGATCCGCCAAGGGACACCGGCCCAGCGCCAGGAGTCAATCTCGGTTTCGACAGAAACAAAGGTCTCGGTGTTCGACTCGGGAGCAACCCCAGCCTCATCGAGGTATCCCTCGTATTGGCCACGTCGAGTCTTCGCGGGGTCGAAACTCCTCATCGACTTCAGAACCTTGGCCACCTCATCCTGCATGGCGCTGGCGTCATCGGAAACCGGTGGTTCCATCGCCAGCAATGCGACGATCTGCAGAAGGTGGTTCTGCACGACGTCCCTGATCGTTCCGACCTCGTCGTAGAACTTCCCACGACCCTCAACACCAAACGATTCGTGCATCGTGAGCGTGACGCTTTCGATGTACTTGCGATTCCACAATGGTTCGAGAATCGCATTGGCGAAACGGAAAACGAGCAGATTGAGCACAGGTTCTTTGCCAAGAAAATGATCGATCCGATAGATCTGATCTTCGGAGTAGTGCCGGCGAACGTCTATGTCGAGCTCACGAGACGATTCGAGATCACGGCCAAACGGCTTCTCCAACACCACGCGTCCTCGATTGAGGCCAGTGCTGCCGAGACCATCAGTGACCGTCTCAAATAGAAATGGAGGAATCGCGAGATAACACACCGGGCATTCGGCATCGCCAACGCGCGCAGCCACAGCCTCGAACGTCGACTGTTCGCGATAGTCGCCAGACACATAGTCGAGCCGTTCAGCAAACCGTTTCCAAACCTCCGGGTCGATGGCAGCGCCGCTCTCTTCGAGTGCAGTCTTTGCATTGTCCCGGAGCTCGTTGACTGACCAGTTTGATGAGGCAACACCAATCACGGGACAGTTCAGCTCGCCCGCAGCCTCGAGCGTGTAGAGCGCCGAGAACAGTTTCTTCTTGGCGAGATCGCCCGTGATGCCAAAGAGCACGAGCGCATCAGCGTCTCCCTTCATCAGTCAGCCTTCTTCTCGGCGTGACCACCGAACTGAGACCGCATCGCGGAGAGCACCTTGTTGCCGAAGTCGGCGTTGCCACGCGATGAGAAGCGACTGAAAAGCGCGTCGGCGATCGTGGGGACAGGGGCACCCGCTTCGACCGCTGCGAGAACGGTCCAACGCCCTTCCCCTGAGTCGGAAACGTGTCCCTCAAACTCGTCTAACGCCGGATCGGCTCTCAGCGCAGCGGCAGTGAGGTCGAGCAGCCAGGATCCAATAACAGAGCCGCGTCGCCACACTTCAGAAACCGCAGCGATGTCGATGTCGTACTGGAAGTGGCGCGGATCACCGAGCGGGGCCGTTTCTGCATCAGCCGAACGATCTTGCGAGCCAACGTTGGCTCGTTCGAGAAGGCCAAGGCCTTCGGAGTAGGCAGCCATAATTGCGTACTCGATACCGTTATGAACCATTTTGACAAAGTGCCCGGCACCCGCTGGCCCGCAATGCAGGTAGCCCCACTCGGCCTGCCCGATCTCGCCGGTCGCACCTGGTGTTCGGGGCGCCGCGTCCGGCCCTGGCGAGAGCGCTTCCCAGATCGGCGTGAGGCGCTCGACGGCACCGGTGTCACCACCAATCATGAGGCAGTAGCCGCGCTCCAACCCGAAGACGCCACCGGAGGTACCAACGTCGAGGTAGTGGATACCTCGCTCCGACAACACGTCGGCTCTCTCGATGTCCTTGATGTAGTGGCTATTGCCACCATCGATCACGATGTCGTCGGCACCCAAGAACTGGCTGACATCGTCAACTACGCCACCGGCGTAGGCCGCTGGCACCATCACCCAGATCGCTTTCGGACCGTCGAGCTTGGAGACAAGGTCTTCTAGCGATGAGGCTCCGGCCGCAACTCCTTCGGCGACGAGTACGTCGATCGCCTCTTGGTGGACATCAAACACGATTGGCTGATGACCTGCGAGGTGAAGGCGTCGCGCAATGTTTGCGCCCATGCGACCAAGTCCGACAATTCCGAGTTGCACTGTGATTGCTCCCTAGCTCTCGACCCTGTTGGATCGTTGCCGATCACAGTAGTGGTCAGGGAGACGCCAGCGCGAGTCGGCCACGCTTACTCGGCCGCAAAGACCTCTTGGTCGTGGGCGAAGGCTTTGAACTCAAGAGCATTACCTGCGGGATCGCTCACGAAACAGGTGTGTTGCTCGCCCGGCTGACCGGCGAAACGTGTCTGCGGTCTGATAATGAAAGGCACTGAGGCAGCTTGAAGACGTTCGACGACCGACCGCCACACAATGGGGCTAAGCACCAGGCCAAAGTGATGAGCAGGCACCTGTTCGCCATCGACCGCATTGCGGGTCACCGCGGGGTCATGATGCTCGTCAAGATGGGCAACAATCTGGTGCCCCCATAGATCAAAGTCAACCCACTTCTCGGCCGAGCGGCCCTCTGGGCAGCCAAGCACCCCGCCGTAGAAGGACCGGGCGTCGTCAATGTCGTCGACTCCGAACGCGAGATGAAATCGAGGACGCGAGGTATTGGGGCCTGAAGTTTTCGCTGCTGCGCCCAGCCAGGCTTCTTCACCAAACTGCGTCAATGAGTCGAGTACAAGGTCGACGAATCCGAACCGGCCCGAACCGCGGCTCGCCACGTCGGGAATGGCGATCACTCGCATGCCAGCCGCCTTGGCCGAAAGGCAACCGGTGACTGAGTCTTCGAATACCAAGCACTCGTTTGGCGACACGCCGAGCCGTGATGCGGTCGTGAGGTAAGGCTGAGGGTGTGGTTTACCAAACTCGTCGGATTCAGCCGAGTGCACGACCTCAAAGACATCAACGAGATCGAGCGCTTCCAGGGTGGCCGTAATCAGAGCCATGTCTGACGAGGAGCAAAGCGCCAGGCGAATGTGGCGGTCGCGTAGCCACTGGATTGTTTCGACGACGCCGGGAAGGGGCTCGGCCTCGAGTCCAAGCTCTATTACCCGAGCGATTACGCGGTCGGCGACCTCATCAATTGACGGACCATCCCATGGATGCCAGGAGAACCAAAGCGCAGCCACGTCGCGCATTCGCACGCCCATGGTTTTGTCGAAGTCGGCGTCGGTGAGTGGGATGCCGAGGCTCGCCGCTGCCTCGCGCTCGGCTGTACGCCAACGAGACTCAGACTCGGTGAGTAAGCCGTCCATATCGAAGATCGCCGTAGTGATGGTCATGCCATTGCCTCTAGTGCGTTGCGTGCGGAGTGTTTTCGCGCACACCGATTGGCGTAACTCGGATGAACTCCGCCTTGTCCCAGAACTCCTCGATTGTACGGGCGTTGCTGTAACTCATGCCGCTGCGAACACCGGCCAGAAGTTGGTTGGCAAGTTTGATCGCCGACCCTCGGTAGGGCACGACGCCCTCGACTCCCTCGGCGGCACGCTGCTCAAAGTATTCAGTGTCGATCTCTTCGCCTTCACGAACTGCTCGAGCCTCAATGGCTTCGAACGAGGCCATGCCGCGAACGCGCTTTACCAAGCCGCGACTCGTTTGTTCAACCTCACCAGGCGACTCGTTAGTGCCAGCGAAGAGGCTGCCGATCATGACGGTGCTGGCTCCCGCTCCAAGCGCCTTCGCAATGTCGCCGGACGTCTTGATGCCACCGTCAGCAATGACGGGCACATGCTCGCCCGCAGAGTCGACAAGGCGAGCACAATCAGCGACTGCAGTGAGCTGAGGGACACCAACGCCAGCAACCAGTCGAGTCGTGCAGACACCGCCAGGGCCCACGCCGACTTTGATGGCGTCGGCGCCGGCGTCAACGAGGTCTTGGGCCCCGAGACGGGTTGCGACATTTCCCGCAATGATGTCGACCTGCGGAAAGGCTTGTTTCGTTTGTTGTACGACCTGGATGGCGTGGTCGGCGTGACCGTGGGCAATGTCGAGAACGAGCACGTCGACGCCAGCGTCAATGAGAGCAGCGGTGCGCGCTACCGCATCGTGGTCGGTTCCGATCGCGGCGCCAACAAGAAGATCGCCCGCAGCCTTGACCTTGGCGACCATCGCGGCTTGAGCACTGATGGTGAGGAACCGGTGCAGAATACCGATGCCTCCGATCTTGGCCATGGCAATCGCCATCACGTCTTCGCACACCGTGTCCATGTTGGCAGCAATAATGGGAGCACCAAGGGTGATGTTGCGGGTGAGCTTCGTGGTCAGTGAGACATCGGATCGCGAACGAATTCCCGACCGCTGGGGTACAAGAAGGACGTCGTCGAAGGTCAGTCCAACCCGTAACTGATCGAAACTCATGCGCGCTCCCGTCAATAACGCCGAAAGGCTCATCATCGGCTGCTACACGTTAGCGCCGATGATGAGCCCTTCTGGCGACGAAGCTCAGTCGAGGCTGATCGGCTCGTCGATATCGATCTCGACCTCATCGGTTTTGATCAGACCAACGGCCTTGAGAACCCGCTCTTGGAGCTCAACCGTGAGCTCAGGATTTTCGAGCAGATACTTCTTGACATTTTCGCGGCCCTGGCCGAGCTGATCACCTTCGTACGTGTACCACGCACCCGACTTCTTCACGATGTCTTCTTCAACCGCAATATCAAGGATGGAGGCTTCACGGCTGATGCCCTTGCCGTACATGATGTCGAACTCGGCCTGGCGGAACGGTGGGGCAACCTTGTTCTTTACAACCTTGACTCTGGTGCGATTGCCGACAATTTCAACGCCGTCCTTGAGTGACTCAATCCGACGAATGTCGAGACGCACCGACGAGTAGAACTTGAGTGCACGACCACCAGGTGTTGTTTCGGGCGAGCCGAACATCACGCCGATCTTCTCACGCAGCTGGTTGATGAAGATACAGATCGTGTCGGTCTTGCTCAGGTTGCCCGTGATCTTTCGCAGGGCCTGGGACATGAGGCGGGCCTGGAGGCCAACGTGGGTATCACCCATGTCGCCTTCGATCTCGGCCCGTGGGGTCAATGCGGCGACCGAGTCGATCACGACAACATCGATCGATCCGGACCGAATGAGAATGTCGCAGATCTCAAGCGCCTGCTCACCAGTGTCTGGCTGCGAGATAAGGAGCTCAGCGACATCGACACCGATGGCGGCAGCGTAGATCGGGTCCATGGCGTGCTCAGCATCGATGTAGGCGCAGATGCCGCCCTTGCGCTGTGCTTCGGCCACGATGTGCATGGCGAGGGTCGACTTACCCGACGACTCGGGGCCGAAAATTTCAACCACACGACCACGAGGCAGACCGCCTACGCCGAGGGCGATGTCGAGCGCAAGCGCTCCAGTGGGGATCGTGCCGATCGCCAAGGTCGCCTTGTCGCCCATAAACATGACCGAACCCTTGCCGAATTGCTTGTCAATCTGGCCGAGGGCCATTTCGAGAGCCTTGTTCTTCTCCACGATCGCTCCTTGTGCGTCTTTGGCTGCAGTGCCGATCACCGCCTGCCGGTTTCTTTGGGGGGATTGATTGAAACCTTACGCAGGGGGTGTGACAGTGGGTCGTACGGAGCAAGATCGGCGCCGGTCGGACCCGATTGCCACGACCGGATAACAAGAGCGTAATTGCGAACGCCTGTTCGGACAACCATTTCGCCGAGTTTTGTTTGTGAAGCCAAAAGATTTCGCCAGTGCACGCGAGACGAGCACGCCTCGCCGCTCTCGTGCACTACCATCGGCAGTCATGTCGCAGCCGGCCAAATCGCCCCAAAAACGACGGAGAAGTGAAGTCCGCCTCGTTGGGCTACTCCTGAGTGTTGGCCTCATAGGATTCGCCACCGCAGCATGCTCAGAAGAGCCGGTCGAGCAAACCGTTGCTGAAATGCTGGCCGAGATCGAAGGCCGCGAACTCACCCCAGCCGAGGTCGCCGAACGTCAAGAAGTCGCCGACTTCCTTTGTGGCGTAGACGACCAGGTTCTTCGCCTCATGTGGAAAGATATGACCCGATCGCAACTTGAATTTCAAGATTTTGTCTTTGGTCAAGCGTGTCGCGGGCGCAGCGAAGTCTATGCCGCGGCAACGGGTCGATTCTCTGCTGGTGACACGTCGACACCGACGACGATCGCTGACGATGCCACAGGGTCAAGTCCCTCGCAAACGACCTCAACAACCTCCCGTCCGTCACTGGCGGGCGAGTTGGGCGACGGGTAGCGAGCGGTGGCTTAGCCGAAGCTGACCCAGCGACGGATCATGCCCCGGAGTCGGTCGATGCCAACACCCTTCACCGTGCTGACCCACACCACGTCGTCCGGTTCGAGCTGGCACTTCTTGGCCACCTCTTTTTTACGTTTGTCGCGGATCGATGATTTCACCTTGTCGTGTTTCGTCGCCACAACCGTGTGCGGCAAGTCGACCGAGCGCAACCAGTCGAGCATCTGCAGGTCGAGCTTGGTCGGACCAACGACTCCATCGACGAGGACCAAAACCATGACAAGCGACTCGCGTTCTAGAAGATAGCCCTCGATCATCTTCTGCCAAGATCCGCGCATCTGAGCGGGCGCATTAGCAAAGCCGTAGCCAGGCAGATCCATCAGCCCGCCGGGTCGCGGATCGAACTCAAAGAGATTCAGCAGGCGGGTTCGACCTGGCGTATTCGAGACATGGGCGAGCTTCTTGCGGTTACTGACTGCGTTGATAAGCGACGACTTGCCAACGTTTGAACGACCGACAAAGCACACTTCGGGGCCGACGTCGGGCAGCCGATCGACGTGATCGCCAGAGAGAACGAACTTGAGTTTGATCGGTCCAGCCACACGTATCTCCTGCTACACGGTCTCGACGCCCAATGAACGGGCGACTGATCAAGCATAGGGTTGCCACACGATGGCTACTCGCCCTCGTCCTTATACCGACCTCAGCCGATCGAAGAGCCGCACCTCAATTGTTCCTCGCACAGTTGACGACGCAATGCTCGGTAGAGGGTCTGGCGAGAGCTGTGGTTGTGTTTCGGACAACACCGCCGAACGGGCAGCAACTGATGGCCAGGGTCCTTCAGCGCCGTTGCCGCGAAGACCCGACTCGCGGCGACGGCGCTCGCGCTCGTGGTCGGGAAACGACGCGACATAGCCCGTAATCGCGCCGAGAAGCGACTCGTCTCGACGCCGCCCCCTCACTGCGGCGTTGATGAGCGACGTCGTCATGAGCTCAATGTCGAGCAAACGACGGACGACGGCAGACCCGCGACGCGCCGAGACGTTGCCGTATGCCTCGATCACGGCCTGTTGGCTTACCGAGTCGGTGCCGCGTCGAAGCGTCCCGAGAAGAGCGGCTGAGAGGCCGAAGATAGCGCGTTCTGGCCGAGCCTTACGGGCCATATTCGCAACCCTGGCGCCGTCCTTGTGCCCCGCGAATTTCTCAGCAGTCGACTGGCGCGCGCTCAGATCGTGCACTCGCTCAGCTCCGGCGGGCCGCTCCCATTGTGAACCCGAAACGATCGTGGCAAGCGTCTGAGTAGCCGCCTCGGTTAACCGGCCGATCGACCGGCGCCTGGCGGCCAAGACTTCGAGCTCGATCGCGACAAAGGCGGCCAGTTCAGCCGGATTGAGGCACTGCCACACTGGGTAGCTGTAGACGATGGCTGGTCGACGGAATGCTCCGACCACACCCGACCAGTTTTGAAAGCTCTCGGTGAAACCGATGTGCTTCGGCATCTCGATCTCGTGTTGGGCAGCAATATCGCCAACGTACCGATAGAGCTCAGCCTCAGTTGTTGGGTCGAGCCGGAGCGTTTCATCGGGAATGTGCGTTCCGTGAGGCAGCAACAGGCCGCCGAGAACGACCAGCCCCAGCCCGAGCACGAAGCCGACAATCGAAAACCAGGTTGACCAAATGAGGAAAAGGCCGAGGCCAAGGCAGCCGAGGACCAATCCGTGGACTAGCAGTCCGATGATGAACCGGCTGATGAATGACAAGGGTTTCGTGACCGTCGTTTGGCCCGCGCCTTCCTTGGCGGCGATGTCGCCCGGATCGACATTCCAGTTGCAAATGAAGCACCACGACACGAACGACGAGTTCGCAGGGTTTGTCGCTCCGCAGCTGGGGCAAACAATGGTCTCGGCTGGGTTGATCACGGCTCGAGAAGGAGACGACGAAGGAGATCAAGCAGCGTGATTGTGGAAAACTGTCGAATCCGTTCGCGGTCGCCAGGGAGGCGGACCGTGGTCGCAATTGAGCCTTCAGCCGTCGACACAGCCAGGCACACCGTGCCAACCGGCAGTCCCTCTGATTCTGCGGGGCCAGCGACTCCGGTACTCGCGATGCCGATATCAGCCGACAGCGAAGCGCGGACGCCTTCGGCCATCGCAACCGCCGCTTCTTCGGTTACCACTGGGCCCGGCGGCACGCCAAGCAGCGACTGCTTGAGGTCAGCGTGATACGCGGTGACGCCACCTCTGAACGACTCGCTGGCGCCTGGAACAGCACAAAGCCGACCAGACACGTAGCCAGCCGTCAACGACTCAGCAACGGCAACGGTGAGGCCACGATCAGCGAGAAGCCGTATGACCGTCGTCTCCATGTTGTTGCCCTCGTTGCCGGTCGAGTCGACGGCAAAGACAACTTGACCTATGAGCTTCCGCAGCACGGCCTCTTCGGCGTCAAGCACTAGCTCGGCCTCAACCGCAGTCGGCGACTTGGCCGTCATTCTGACCTTGAGCCCTTCGACCCCGCTGGCCAAGAACGCAATGGTCGGGTTGCCGATCGCATCGAGTTCATCGATCCGGTTCGCGAGCACTTCGGCCAATTGTGATTCGGACATTCCCCAGGTGCGAAGCACTCGACTACGGATAACCGCAGCCTCGCCAGAACGGGCAACGAGATCGGGCACAATCGTGCCCGTCACCATTTCTTTCATCTCGTACGGCACACCAGGCACCGCATAGATCACCTTCGAGACGCCATCGACGGTCAGTGGGCAGACGAGACCAGGGGCAGTGCCTGGTTGCTGGGCTACTGGCGTTGCACCCGCTGGCACGAGCGCCTGCCGCAAATTGTTCTCTGGCATTATTCGACCACGAGACTCGAACATCGCCCGGATCTTGGTTTCGATTGCAGGGTCAGGAACAAGCTCGACCCCCATGACTCGAGCGATCTCCTCACGAGTGATGTCGTCGTGCGTTGGGCCCAAGCCTCCGCAGCAGATCACGGCATCGGAACGGCGCAACGCTTGCATCAAAACCTCGTTGATACGAGACGCGTTGTCGCCAACCTTCGTTTGGTAGTGGGAATCGAGGCCGGCCATGGCCAACTGCTCGCCAATCCAAGAAGAATTGGTGTCGACAATCTGCCCCAGCAACAGCTCAGTTCCAATCGCAACGACTTCAACCCGCACTCAGTTTGCTCCTGTCGTCGAGGCAGAGGTCGTCGACCAACCTTGCCGTACCGCTAGCGTTCGCCCGTCGTGCGTAACGCGCTGCGTCCGTCCAGAACATACTGGAGAGCGCTTACCCATGTGAAGACGACGGCGATCCAGAGAAGCCAGTCGGCGATCCAGAGGGCGCCATCCAGTGCGGGGAACATCGCCGCCGCCACTGCAATGCCTTGCACAAAGACTTTGTATTTGGCCGACTTGCGGGCCGGAATCGACAAACCCTGCCGGCTCCAATATGACCGATAGCCCTGGATGCCAACTTCACGAATCGCAATGAGGATTATGGGGAGTGCGGCGAATCGTCCGACGTCGACTAACGCCCAACCCGCAAGCAGGATGACAAGCTTGTCGGCGAGTGGATCAACGAACGCACCAAACTTGGTCGGCCTCGCGTAGCGAGCGAGTTTGCCGTCGACAAAGTCGGTAGCACCGAGCGCCCAGCCAAGGGCAAACGTGAACCATGCCGGGTTTTCTTGCAAGATGAAGTAGGCCAGAACTGGGCTGAGAAGGAGCCGGCTCACGGTGAGTCCGTTGGCGGCAAGGGCGTATTTCGAGCGGCCGATGAGATCGAGCTGAGAGTCGGTCGCTGCGCTCACGGAACCACGATCTCTTCTGCGATCAGATCTGGGCCTTCGGCTCCAGTAACCACCAGCGTGTGAAATTCACCAACCGACAGATGCTCGGGCACCCGTATGATGCCGTCGATCTCTGGCGCCTCACGGTGGCTTCGGCCTTCTCCCTCGGTGTCGACGAGCACGGTTACGGTCTCACCAATCAGGGCGTCCCGCGACTCAGACGTGATCCGGTCTTGTAATTCGCTCAGCTCGGAGATCCGTTGCGCCACGAGGGATGCAGGCACCTCGCCATCGAGATCGGCAGCGTAGGTGCCCTCTTCCTTCGAGTACGAGAAGAAGCCGCACCAATCAAGCCTCACTTCTTCGACAAAACGAAGGAGCGCATCGTGGTCGGCCTCGGTCTCGCCCGGGTAGCCGACAATGAAATTCGATCGGAACGTGGCGGCTGGCTCGATGGCCCGGATATCGGCGATTCTTGCCGAGAAGATGTCGCCAGACCCCCAGCGTCGCATTCGTCGCATAAGGGGCCTCGACACGTGCTGGAGCGAGAGATCGAAATACGGCACGCCAGTGCCCAGAATGGTTTCGATGAGTTCGTCGGTCAGGTCGCTTGGGTAGAGATACAGGAGACGGACCCAGTCGGTCTCTTCGGCGACGGCCCTGACCAAAGGAACGATCGACCGCTCGCCCACCCCTTGATCTCGGCCAAATGCCGCAAGGTCTTGGGCGATGAGCACGATCTCTTGAGTATCAAGCGACCGCACTTCGTTGACGATCGATTCGATGGTTCGGCTCCGCTGTTTCCCACGGAAGCTCGGTATGGCACAAAAGCCACAGTTGCGATCGCAGCCTTCGGCCACCTTCACATACGCCCAAGGCGCATTGGCTGGCGGTCTTGGCAGCTCGAGGAGATCGAATGCGGGCACTCCCCCCGCCTTCCGTGTTGCTCCCAGGCTCACCGGTACGCCGAAGCCAGCAACCTGGTCGACCTCGGGTAACGCCTTGGCAAGTTCGTCGCCATATCGCTCAGCCATGCAGCCGGTGACAATGAGCTCGGCGCCGTCTTTCTTGACGTCGTCAAGCGACAAGATCGTGTCGATCGACTCCTGTCGAGCCTCGCCGATGAATGCGCAGGTGTTGACGACAACGACGTCGGCATCGCCCGCTCCATCGGCGGGTACGAGCCCATCAGCCAGCAGAGTGCCAACCAGCTTGTCTGAATCGACCTGGTTCTTCGGACACCCGAGGGTCTCTACAAAAAAGCGGCGTGGGGCGGTGGGCGACATGGGTCCGCCATCTTAGTCAGGGCACAACGGTTTCCGCAGGCAGAGCGTGGAGCGCCTCAGCGGGCAAAGGAACGCTGCCTCAGCGGGAACGTTCAAGTTGGCGCACTCGAAGCCAACGTCTCGAGACCACGACAGCGCCAACGGCCAACGTCGCCGCCGCGATGACATAGAGCCAGACTCGCCGTGATTGCTCCTCCAAAGCTGCCGGCATGACAGACACCACGGAGAGGGCTTCGGGGGCCGACTCGAGGTAGTTGAAGCTCAGCGACACTTCGCTTGTGTCACCGTCGAGAGAAAGGTAGCGAACTGTTAATCGGTATAACCCTTCGCTTAGTGGTGCCTCGACGTCAATGAGAATGACGTTTGGCGACGAGGTTCTCGAAGCCGCAGACGCCAACACACCATCGTCGTACAGCTCTGTCGCCTCGACCTCGACCGGCTCACTGAACACGAGTTGTAGTGTCGTGAGCGCGCCGCCAACCGTCTGACCTTCAGACGGCGACGTCGCAATAAGGTCGCCGTGGGCCAAGGCAGGCTCGACGAAGAAGCCGAGACTCAGGCTAAGTAACCCAACAACAAGCGCAACGCGTCTCACGACCGAAGGTCAACCTTGCCGTTTGGTGTGTCGAGAACCGCGTGGATACCGATTGGCCCCTCGGCAACTGTCACGTTGATCGAGAGAGCCGCAATGGCGTCACGCGTCTGCTGAGGGTTCGGGTGAGCGACCCCCAGCTCCATTAACCGAGACGAATGTGACAGCCCCTGTGCGGGGTGGTTTGTTCCCTTGCCCCACTCGATCAGGAACGGAATGGTGCCCGAGCCGGAGTCTGGCATCGACAGCCTCCAGGCGAGCAGGTCACCCGATGGAGTCAATCGTTCCATGGCAAACGCTGGAGTGGTGTCGACGCCAGCGAGGCGGTAGCTCTCTCTCGCCGCTTCAATATCGCTCACGGCCACCGCGAATGTCACCAACACCGGTTCCGACGATCGGATCAAGTCGACGCCAAAGGGCCTCGGGCCATCGGGTGGTGGCTGGTCGGGGTCGGGCCCGATGAGTTCCAAGTACGTCGTTGGTCCGAGACCGACTAGCTCGTTTCGTGTTCCACGGCCCGTATGAGCGCCACCGGCTACTGCGGGCTCGCCCGACGATAGGGACCACCACCGACTCAGCATTTCAAGATCCCGCGAACCAAGAACAAGGTGGTCGATGCTCACCGTCTGACGAAATTCTTCCATGACCTAACTATTCCCTACCTGACATGGTGGTCTAGAACCGTAGAGCCGACTCAAGCCCTGACTCACCAAGGTAGGTGACAACCAAAAAGACCGCGAAAACACCGAGGAACATGAAACCTTCCAACCGCGTGAACACGCCTCTGGTTCTCATTGCGATCACCGAGCCAATCGACACGACGAGCATGAAGACCAAGTCTGAGCCGGTCAGGCTGGGGTCGAGGACAGTGCCGTCACCGAGCAGCCCAACGATTCCGCCGACGGCGAGCGAGTTGAACAAGTTGGAGCCAAGCAGGTTGCCGACGATCAGTTCGTCTTCACCCTGCTTCGCGGCCGCAATCGTGGTCACGAGTTCGGGCAGCGAGGTTCCGATAGCGACCAGAGTGACACCAATAAACCCACCACTGACACCAATCCGATCCGCTATGTCAATAGCTCCCCAGACCAGAACCCAAGCTCCGCTGACGGTAAACGCCAAACCAATCAGCGTTCGTTTGAGTTCGTTGCCGGCGACGAGTTCGATGCCCTCAGTTAGCTCTGCGACTTCTTCGGCCAATTCTTCGTTATTGCCGCTCCGCAGGAGACCAAGGAGCGCAAAGACGAGCGCACCGAAAAGCACGAGGCCCTCGACCGTCGAAATGCCATTGCGGACAAGAATGGCAAAAAGTACAGCGGCGCCTGCAGAAAGCGGCGCTTCTCGTCGCAACACACCAGACCCGATCGATATCGGAATGATGAGGGCAGCGGCGCCAAGAATGAGCGAGAGATTGGCGATGTTCGACCCGATGATGTTGCCGATGCCGACATCGTTGTCACCGCTCGATGCGGCGAACGCAGAGACGAGCATCTCTGGCGCCGAAGTTCCGAAGCCGACAATAACTGCACCAACGATGATCGGCGAGATCTTAAAGACGACCGCGAGGCGGGCAGCCCCGGTGACGAACTCGTCTGCGCCGCGCCACAGCACGACGACGCCAATTGCAATTGCCCCGAGCGCGAGAAGCATTAACTACCCATTTCCGTAACGACGACCCATGTAGCTAGTCCGGCATCCGATATCCGGGTGGCGGCGCCAGCGCGGGGTCGAAGTCTGAGTCAGCGAACTCGTCGTCGTCGTCGTCACCCATATCGTCAAGGTCGAGATCGAAGACCGACAAAGGAGCGGCATCGTGGTCGACCGGCTCTTCGGCCGGTTTGTTGGCGACAGCAACGTCGTCGACAACAGCGGGCTCAAAGGGTGTTTCATCGTCGACAACGGCTGATTCCGGTTCTGGTTCGTTTCGCTTCTGCGCCGCGGGAACGGGGTCGATGGCACGCGATCGCAGCACTTCGGACACATTGAGAGCCATCTGGTCATTGACGAGGTCAACGCGACCAAGCGACTCGACCGAGGGCGAAACTGACGGAGGTGCCGCTACTGACGGCGCTGCGACCTGTTGCATTGCTCGCATCTTGGCTGGCCAGCGGCCGTGATCGAGATCTTCTGGGGTCATCATCACGTCTCGAGCCTTCGAGCCGATCGAAGGACCGACCACACCGCGCTCTTCGAGGAGATCCATCAGGCGACCTGCTCGCGCAAAACCAACGCGCAGCTTTCGTTGCAGCATCGAGGTTGAGCCGAGCTGAGATCGCACGATGAGTTCCATCGCCTGCATCATCAGATCGTCGTCGTCTTCGTCGCCACTTGTGCCACCTGGAATGGCGACTGCACCTTCGGCTGGCTCTTCGCCAAGCACACGAGAGTCATAGGCCTGAGCCGGCGATTGCGCTCGCCAGTGCTCGGCGATCGAGTGCACTTCTTCTTCGGTTACCCAGGCGCCCTGGAAACGAATAGGCGTGCTGGTCGAGCCGTCGAGCAGCAGTCCGTCGCCTCGGCCTACGAGCCGCTCGGCCCCTTGCTGATCGAGGACAACACGGCTATCGGTGAGCGACGACACGGCGAACGCGAGTCTGGCGGGGACATTGGCCTTGATCAGACCGGTGATGACGTTTGTGGAAGGACGCTGGGTGGCAATTACCAGGTGGATGCCGACGGCTCGTGCCTTCTGTGCGATTCGGCAGATCGATTCTTCAACGTCGCGGGCCGCAACCATCATGAGGTCAGCGAGCTCGTCGAGGATAATCACGATGTAGCTGAGCTTGGCGTAAGGAATGCTCTCGCCATCGGCCGATGGACGAGGAGCGAAGCGACCTTCTTCCACCGCAGAGTTGTAGCCGTCGAGGTCACGAACGCCGACTTCGGAAAGGAGGTCATAGCGACGCTCCATCTCGCGAACGGCCCACGCCAGCGCGTTAGCTGCCTTCTTCGGATCAGTAACGACCTCGGTGAGCAGATGAGGGAGCCGCTCGTATTGAGTGAGCTCAACCCGCTTCGGGTCGACAAGAATCAAGCGAACCTCGTCGGGAGTTGACCGCATCAGAATGGAGGTCAGCATCGAGTTGATACAGCTCGACTTGCCCGAGCCCGTTTGGCCAGCAACCAGGAGGTGAGGCATTTTGGCGAGGTTGGCCATCACGGTCTTGCCGGTGATGTCACGACCGAGCGTGACCTCTAGTGGATGCTTCGCCGCCTTTGCTTCTTCGGAGAACAGCAGATCGCCAGCACTGATGATTTGGCGATCAACGTTTGGTACCTCAACACCGATGGCCTGCTTGCCGGGAATCGGAGCGAGGATTCTGACGTCTGGTGTCGCCATCGCGTATGCGATGTCTTTGTTGAGGCTGGTGACGCGAGCCACCTTCACTCCTGGTCCGAGCTCAAGCTCGAACCGGCTAACCGTCGGGCCAACAACTACACCGACAAGACGAGTTTCGACTCCGTGCTCGGCGAGTGCGTGCTCGAGTTGGCGGCCCCGCTTCTCGACCGCAGCACGATCGACGTCTCGCGACTCGGACCGCACGAGCAAATCCATGCTCGGTAACGTCCAATCGCCTTTGATCGGGGCCGGGTCGTAGGTGCTCGCAGAATCGATGGAAACGGCCGACGGCACCTCGATCAGCGGTTCGGGGGCAGGCCCATCTGACCAGGCCGAAATCGGTTGGCGGTCGGAGTCACCAGCTTGGTCGTAGAGGCGGGTGGCATCGTCGCCCGATTGAGTTGCATCGCTTTCTTGATGAGTCCGGAGATCGATATAACGCTCTTCGTCATCGCCCGACTTGCCCGACTCGCTCCATGCTGGACCGGCTGGTTCAAGGTCGAGGAGTGGCTCTTGGATACCCGTTGGCTGCACTTTGGCATGGGGCGCTGAGTCGTCGCCGGGGGACGCGAACCGGTCGCGGAGCTGGGTCAGCCAGTCACTGAGCCGCGTCGAGAACTCCCCGCCATGATCGGCAAGCCGATCGGCCGCCGGGGCCAATGACATGTTAGTGAGAAGAATGGTGGCGATGAGCGCGAAGACCAGCGTCCACAAGACCTCGCCCCATGAACCAAGAACAAACTCCATGAGGCCGCCGATGCGGACGCCGATGTGGCCGCCAGCGCTCGAGACTTCGTCGACGCCCGAGCTATTTGTTGGTCGGCCGCCGATCATGTCGAGGGTCGCGAAGACAACGATGCCAATAGCGGTAAAGGCTGCGTAGTCTGAAAGACCCCTCTCCGGAGCCTTTCGCTTCGTTTTCTTGACTGGCGATTTCAGCCGCTTCCAACCAAGCGCCAAAAGCCCAAGGGGCAGCAAGTATCGGAGGCGCCCGATAAAGAACCCGGTGACGTTGGCGAGTCCTGTTCCAAGGACGCCGGTTGTCGACGTGTAGAGCCCAAGCGCAAGGGTGAGCCCGAGAGCGATGAGCAGGACGCCCTGCACCTCGCGCCGGTTCTGGTCGCGCTTTTTCTTTCCCGCAACGGAGGTGCGGGAGGCAGTTCGTCCGCCCGCGGCACCCCGACCGGTAGTTGTCCGATTCGATGTAGCCACAGTGTGGCCACCCTAGCTGGTCATACAACCACTCAACGGGAGGCCGTCAATCTTTCGGCACACCGACGGACTACATCTGAACTAGTGAGTAACTTCTTCGACCTCATCCAGCAGGGTCGTTTTGTTCCGACCGGTGCGTTTGGACTCATACAAGGCAATGTCAGCTCGGTCAATCGAACGCTCAATCGCCTCTCCACCGTGAGCAAGAGCGATTCCAGCGGAAAAGGTCACCGTCGATTCGCGGAACGCCCACACCTCACGAACCCGCCGGGTAATGATCTCTGCCGACACAATCCCGCAGCGCAGAATGAGGCAAAACTCTTCACCCCCGTATCGGAAAAGTTCGTCTTCGGCTCGAATGCAACTTGCGAGGACGGCCCCGAACTCCACGAGAAGGTCGTCGCCCGCTCGGTGACCCCGTAGATCGTTGTATTGCTTGAAGTGATCAAGGTCAACCATTACCACAGTGGTCTCGCAGGAATCGTCAGTGATGACGTTCTGCAAGACACGTCGATTTCCAAGGCCGGTAAGAGGATCAGTCGTCGAGTGCCGTTGCAGCTCGTTCACCATTAACTGACGCTGCTCAAGCACATCAAACAAACTGCCTACCGTCTCTCGGTGGACGTGCTCAACATTGCCCTCGAACACGAGGCGTCGCCCCGTCGACGGAAGAACTACCGACGAAATTGATCCGTAGCCGTTGTGGTGTGCTCCCATACTCGGCTCACCCAAGTACACGCGGGTCGCACCCGTAAACCGCAGAATGTCGGCCTTCGCCGCTTCGAGAGCGCTTGAAGAGTTCGGTGCTTCCGCTACCTGTGCGGCGATCCGGGAAACAGCAGACGCCGTGGTTGCCGTCGCTTGCACCTGGTCAACAAGGAAAGAGACCAGCAGGAAGAGGACGATGATAAATCCGCCGAGTAGGTACGTGTCGGTGACCACGTCGCCAGTAGAACTACCAAGGTAGACACCGCATGCGGCGAAGCCCGTGATTGAAAGCACGAGAGGGATCGCAAGGTAGAGATTTCCTCGCCTGGCTACACCCTCGTACACGACCGGGACGCAGAACAGCAAAATTGCCGGGTTATTCGCTTCGCCCCTCTCCACGTAGACAGCCATGATCGCGCCCACGCTTGCCAAGTTGGAGAGAGTGACGAGAACCAGCCCATAGTGGACTACAACCGGCTGCCTACTGGCGTAGAAAAGAAGTGCCATTGTGACCGCGAAGAAACCAATCGCAATTCCTACCAACGCCCAGTTGATCGCTGAATCTCGCGGCAGCAGCAATGTGCCGCACCACAGAACGCCAAGCGATGACAATCGCACCGTCATGCCCTGGAAGATCCGGACACCCAGCTGCTCGTCGACCTCGTGCAGAGCCATCACATTCCTATCGGCGCTGGACGTCGCTTCTGTAGCATTTGGCCAGTTCGACGCCCTGCTTGTTGAACCACGGCGAAGGGCTTGTTGAACCACAGCGAAGGGCTTAGGTCATTCGAGGTTTGTAGTCACGATGCGAGAGCCGGCCTCGAGGGTGCGGTGCACGGGGCACCGGTCAGCGATCCGAAGCAGGTCGCTACGCTGCGCCTCAGTGAGCTCACCCTCGATCTTCAGTCGCCTAGTGAACAGATCGACCATGCCAGATGGCACCTTCCCGGTTTCGTCGGCGTCGTGGGCGACCTTCTCGTGATACACCTCGACCGTTACCCGTTGGAGATCCATCTCTTTGCGGTTGGCGTACATGCGCAGCGTCATTGACGTACAGGCGCCGAGTCCTGCGGCGAGGAAATCGAAGGGACCGGGACCGGCATCGAAACCGCCGATTGAAACTGGCTCATCGGCCAGAAAGCGGTGGTCGCCGCTCACTACAGAATTGAGGAATGGGCCCTGTCCTGTCTCGGCCACGACGACTGGCGCAGTCGCCCGAGGTTCGGGGAGTGCCGGTGCCTCGTCGTCGATGTAGCGCAGAACCCAGCGAGCTATCTCGTCAGCGACGAACGTCGCATCTTCGTGACGTGACAACAGATGATCGGCGCCGTCGACTCCAAGAAATGACTTGGGGTGTCTGGCGGCACTGAAGATTCGGGCCGCATGGTCGACACTGACCGTCTGATCAACGGGCGAATGCACCACGAGCAAGGCGGCGCGTAGTTTGGCAATGCGATCTTCAATTGAATGCGATTCGAGATCGTGAACCATTTCATCGCCGATGGTGATGCAGCGGCCACCGATTCGAACCTCGGCGGCGCCAGTGGCGTGAATCTCAGAGAGACCCTCCGCAAATAAATCTTGCACGTGGTCAGCTGACGAAGGCGCTCCGATGGTGGCAACAGCCTTGACGGAGTCAAGCTCACCGGCGACTGCGAGCACCGCGCTGCCGCCCAGACTATGACCGACGAGTATCTGAGGAGCTGAATGGTTGTCGGCTAGCCACGCGGCGGCGAGACGGAGATCGTCGATGTTCGAAGAAAACGATGTGTCGCTGAAGTCGCCGCCGCTCTCGCCGAGGCCGGTGAAGTCAAACCGCAACACGCCGAGTCCCTGGGCGGTAAGGCCGGCCACGATTCGCTTAACGACAAACAAGTCCTTTGAGCAGGTGAAACAGTGCGCGAATAGGGCGTAGGCCTTGACAGGACCAGCGGGCAGATCGAGCCGAGCAGAAAGCGGCACCTCATGGCTACCGGTGAATGTGACGCGTGTGCTTGGTCGACTCATGATGCGGATAACCCTACGCACCGGGCGGGAATTCCGCCCACCCACTCACTATTCGATATCTCTACGACTTGCCGTCGCCCTCATGCGCACCGAGCACAACCGGCACGATCATCGGACGAAGCCGGGTTCGATTGCTTACGAAACGGCCGGTGGTGCGGCGCGCAATCTGCTCGAGCTGCTGGCGTGTTCGAACACCATCAGACAGGGCTTTCTCGATCGCGTCGCGAACGGCTTGAGAGGCATCTTTTCGAAGCTGATCGCCCTCGGGGCCATCGACCCATCCTCGGCTAACGATCTGTGGGTTTCCAATGAGTTCCGCGTTTGGACCGACGATCTTCAGCGGAATGATCGCCGACACGAAGCCATCAGTTCCAAGCGTGCGTCGCTCGACGACAACGCTGTGGTCGAGATCGCCGACCGAACCCTGCACGTAGATGTATTCGGCAGGCACCGGCTCACCTCGCTTCAAACCGTCATCGCTCAGGATGACAGAATCGCCGTCCTGACAGATAGTCACCTTGTCGGCGTCGAGGCCCATACGCCCCGCAAGACGAGCGTGCTCGACCAGGTGGCGGTACTCGCCGTGCACAGGGATAAAGAACTCTGGTTGCACGATCGAGTGCATCACTCGAAGCTCTTCAGCTTTGGCGTGCCCGGTGGCGTGCACCCTGGCCGTGCCGGAGTGGACTACCTCGACGCCACGACGGATGAGTCCGTCGATCACTCGCGACACGCTCGACTCGTTGCCAGGAATCGGATGCGAAGAAAGGATGACGCAATCGTCTTTCTTCATGGTGAGGAAACGATTGTCGCCAGATGCCATGCGTGACAAGGCCGACATTGGCTCGCCCTGCGATCCGGTACAGATAACGCACAGCTTCTCGTCAGGAATGTCGCCGACATCGGCGATGTCTCGCAAGTGGGTGTCGGGAATTCGAAGCAGCCCCATTTGGCGAGCGAGCGCCACATTGTTGTTCATGGACCGGCCAAGGGTCGCGACAATGCGACCGTTGGCGATTGCCGCGTCGGCAACCTGCTGTACCCGGTGGATGTGCGAGGCAAAGCAAGCAACAATGATTCGGCGGCCATGCCTGGCCATGAACAGATCGTGAATCGATTGGCCGATTGATGTCTCTGAGTCGGAAAAACCTTCAGACTCTACGTTGGTCGAGTCGCACAAGAACAGGCGAATCCCATCGTCCTTGGCCAGGTGCCCGATGCCAGCGAGGTCGGTGAGACGACCGTCGACTGGGGTCATGTCGAGCTTGAAGTCGCCGCTATGGAGGATGACACCCTGCGGGGTGTGAAACGCCGTTGCGTAGCCGTGCGGAACAGAGTGGGTGACGGGGAAGAATTCGAGATCGAACGGGCCGACCTTGATGCGGTCGTTGTCGCTTACTTCAATGAAGTCAGCCTGCTTCAGTAAACCCTTTTCGCCGATGCGGTTTTTGGCGAGACCAATCGTGAGCGGTGAGCCAATTATCTTCAGCGGCATCTCTTCGAGCAAGAACGACAATGCACCGATGTGGTCTTCGTGACCATGGGTCGCAACGACACCTTCAATTCGATGTTTGTTGTCTCTCAGCCAAGTGAAGTCGGGCAAGACAAGGTCGATGCCAGCCATATCGTCATCGGGGAACATGAGTCCACAGTCGATGAGCATGATGCGACCATCGATCTCGACGGCGGCGCAGTTTCGTCCGATTTCGCCGAGTCCGCCAAGAAATGTTACGCGTACTTGTGATGCCATTAGTTCGTTCGTCCAAGTCCGGCCAGCACGGAGCGGCCGTGGTCGTCAAGACCAGTAGGGGCGGGGCCCATTGGCGAGCGACAAAGCCCGACATTGAGTCCCATGAGGTTGAGTATGGCCTTCGATGGCACGGGATTAGGCGCGTCATCTGAGGACTCGTATTGGTAACTCGGGATGAGTAAGGCGTTGAGGCGAATCGCTTCCGCCACGTCACCCCGATTGAACGCCTCGAACATCGCGGCGGTCTCGGACCCGGCCCAATGAGTTGCGACGCCAATGATGCCGACGGCGCCGACTGCCATCAGCGGCAACGTGAGCTTGTCTTCGCCGGAGTAGATCTCGACGTCGTCGCCCGCTTCGGCAATGAGATGTGCCGTTGCGGCCACGTCGCCAGCGGCATCTTTGACGCCGACGATGTTCTCGACAGACAGCAGGCGGAGAAGCACCTCAGTACTTATTTTTCGGCCAGAGCGTACGGGAATGTCGTAGAGCATCACGGGCTTGTCGGTTGCATCGGCAACTGCCCTGAAGTGCACCTCAAGGCCAGCCTGAGAGGGCCGGTTGTAATACGGGGTCACGCTCAGAATTCCGTCGGCTCCGGCTGCTGAGGCCCGCTCGGTGAGATCGATCGCCGCCGCGGTGTCGTTGCTTCCTGCCCCGGCTACGAGCACGTGATCAGGGATCGCTTCGCGAACTGCGGCGATGAGGTCGGCCTGTTCACCGTGGGTAAGGGTTGCTGACTCGCCGGTTGTGCCGGCGAGGACCACGCCGTCGTTGCCGTTGTCGACAAGCCAGCGTGCGAGGTTGGCGGCACCGTCAAGATTGAGGGATCCGTCGCCGTTGAATGGTGTCACCATGGCGGTGAGAACCGTGCCAAATCGAGGCATTAGTGCGCTTTCTCCGATGCCCGGTCGATGCCGAGCGAGGCCAACAAGTCTTCATGCATTTCGAACCACACTGTGTGGTACGACTCCATAATTGGCTTCGTGAACCACTCACGCTCTCCGGCCCTGACTTTCGTTAGGGACGAAGTGAACCGAGGCGCATGAATGGCGAACCGGTCAAGGACACTGCCGAGCGAGGCGCAGATCGGCTGTACCAGCGCATCGATGGCGGCGAGTTCGTCGATCACACCAGCGTCGTACGCAGCGTCTTCATGATCGTTGAGCTCATTCTCGCCTTTGACCTGCCAGTCTGTGCACACCTGCAGCATCCGGCCGTTGAGGGCAAGAAACGCTTCATATGCAATCTGAACATCGTCACGGCCGCCTGTCGCATCGAGCTCCTCTTTGAGGAGTCGCTCGTTCTCGACCCGTCCGTTGGCGGTCATTGTCCATCCGCTACGGCGTCCTTCGCGCAAAAGCACGAAGCCGGCAGCAGCTGCGGCGGTCAACGCTGCGATGGTGTCGTCTTCGCTCAATCCGTAGAGGGCCGCAATCGTGTCGGGCCCGGTGAAGCCCTTCAGACGGAGCCCATGAATCGCCAGCAGTTCTGTCGAAGATGATGAAGCCATATCTGTCGTACCTTACCAGCGTCAGTCGGTGCGGACCGAAGTGATTTCTTCGGCTCGCTGCCGGGCAAGTTTACGCATAACCAACAAGTACGCGCTCGCACCCAGCACGGCAAAGGTGAACCATTGCACGGCATACGACAAGTGGCTCCCATTCGAAAGCGGTGGAAGCGCGAGTGCTTCGGGAAGCACGGTCTGGCTACGGGGCACAAAATCGGTGTTCAGGCTGGGAGCAAGCTGGATCCATGAAGGGGAAAGCGCCACGTCAAAACGCTCAGAAAGCTTCTGCACATCGAGCCTCGGCACGCGTTCTCCATTGCCGGTATCGGTGGCTCCAAAGGCGCTGTCCTTTACCTCAGTGTCCCGGAACCAGCCGGTCACCGAATCAGGGCTGAGCGGGGCCGCGGCAACGTCGTCGCGGCGAATGAACCCGCGGTTGACGAGCACCAGCTCGCCGCTGTCAGTTTCAAAAAGCGCAACAACCCAGTCCCCGGCGACTCCGTCGAGCGAGCGGTTCGCCACGCGAATGAGTTCTTCATCGACGTAGCGGCCTTTGTCGGAGACGGGTCGGAAGTCGACCTCGTCAGGCGCGAGTTGGGCGAGGTCGGCGACGGGAACTGCTTTCAACGCGGACCGGGCCTCGATCAACGCGTTGAGGTCCTTCGTCTCGGCGAGCCGACTCACCTGCCAGAAACCAGCCCAGATAAACGCCATGAGAAGGCCCACCACAAAAAGGTGGGAGAGCAGCCACTTCGGTGCAATCAAGAATCGCCAGTCATTGGGCACGATCACTAACGTTAGTGGGACAGTTGGTGGATGCCGTGTGCACGTCGACACCTTGGCTTAGCCTGAGCATCTATGCGATTCGAGTACCAAGTCGATCCCCCGAAGTGGCTTGGCCGACTGGTCTTTGGCCTAATTGCGTTGTCCTTTGTCTTTGCATGGGCCAGCGACCTGCTTCTCTCGAATTTCGTCGACCAGCATCCGCTTGCTCTCATCGCCTTAGGACCGAGCGATCGCAACCTGGCGCTTACCGTGAACGAAGTCGACACGCTCTGGTACTACGTCGTCGGACTCGCACGACACTTGTCGACTGATCCCCTCTTCTACATGATGGGGTTTTGGTACGGCGATAATGCAGTCAAATGGGTTAGTCGACGGAGCCGGAGCTTCGGCGACCAGGCCGACGAGATAATCCCCGAGTTTCGCAAATGGTCGTGGATCGCCGTTTTCCTCTTCCCCTTCAACATGGTCTGCCTCCTGGCCGGTGCCGCAGGGCTCCGGTTCAGAACGTTCGCTCTCGTCAATATCGCGGGGACGCTCGTGCGGCTCTTCCTCATCTCCAAGTTCGCGTCGTACTTCGAGGGTCAGATTTCGGGTGTATCTGGATTCATCGCCGAGAACAGGATTCTGGTCTTCGGCGGCAGTCTGCTGCTCGTTGGCTACACGCTCTACCGAGAATTTGGCGGCGGTGGTTCTGATCTGAAGGGCCTCAAGGACGTCACCGACGGCACAACGACCAACGAGAACGAGAACGCCCTCGACGACTAGACCCTAAAGTGCGGCGAGTGCCTGGGCGAAGTCAGCGATCACGTCATTGGTTTCTTCTAACCCGCACGAGACTCGAATCGTGCCTGGACCGATGAGCACCTCGGCGAGCAAGTCAGGATCGAGAGCGGCATGAGTGGTGGATGCCGGGTGCGTCACGAGGGTTTCGGGGCCTCCCAATGATGGCGCGTGCATTGCAAGCTTCAGTGCTTCGACAAACTGGGCTCCGGCATCAAACCCATCGACTAGATCGAAGGTCACGAGGCCGCCACTTGACTTGAGTTGCCTCTTTGCCAATTCGTGCTGAGGGTGACTAGCGAGCCCCGGGTAGCAGATTGCCGCCACCTCGGGCCGCGACTCGAGGAATGTGGCAAGGGCAAGCGCCGTCGCGGACTGCTGGCGGAGTCTGACGGAGAGGGTGCGAAGACCTCTCAACGCGTTCGTCGCGTCGTAAGGCGATGGAGTCGCACCTTGCAGACTGGCGTAGCCCGCTATCCAGTCGATGAGGTCGCGTTCGCCGGCAACGACGCCGAGCAGTGCGTCGTTGTGCCCCGCGATCGCCTTGGTGGCCGAGTGGACAACAAGGTCCACTCCATGCGCAAGTGGCTGCTGTCCGAGTGGCGTCGCGAAGGTCGAGTCGAGCATCGTGAACGGTCCAACGATCGAGCCGAGCTCGTCAAGATCGACCAGGTCGAGGCGAGGATTGGCTGGGCTCTCGGCGACAACGAGCGTTGTCGTTCCGGGGATGACCGCAGCGGCCATCTCCCCCGGCACTGTGCCGTCGACCCAAGTGACGTCGATCCCGAATCGAGCACACGGCCCTTCGAGAAGTTGGCGTGTCCCGCCATAGATCTGGCGAGTCGCGACAATGTGGCTACCGGTTGAGCACAAGGCGAAAATGACTCCCGAGATGGCGCCCATACCTGAAGCAAACGCTCTGGCACACTCAGCCCCCTCGAGTTCCGCAATCGCCTCTTCAAAGGCAGCCACTGACGGGTTGCCGTAGCGACTGTAGAAACGCTCCGGTCTGGCTGTTGTCGCTAGCTTCCGCGCCTCGGCGATACTCGACGACTCAAAGGCGGTGGACGCCCACAGCACTGGAGCCAAGGAGTTTCCAGATCGGCTCCGACCGCTCGTAATAGTTCGGGTGGCCAAACTCGGGCCGGACTCTGCTGGTCCCGCTTCACGTGATTCTGCTGATGTCACTTCTACCTCATTAGGTGGACACCCACTACGAACATTGTTTGCAGAGCACTCGATACCGAGAACTCGACCGCATCGCTCGTCAGAGACGAGCCTGGCACCTTGGGTGTCCGTCCTAGGTTGCCGGACCTCTTGCGAGGTCACTCTGAATGCTTCCGGCGAGGTTAGCAGGCGACAAGCTGGCTCCAACCGCTGTGACCCTATTGATCAGCCGATGGCGGGGGAAGCTGCTTCCGCGAGACGCCGGGCCGGGGGCCACGGCCTCTCGTTCGGGGGTCGGCGCCGCGTTTGAGTTGGCGACTGAGACCTCTTCCAATTCCGTCGAGCACGCCGGGCGGTGGTGTGCCAACCGCGATGCCGTCGAGCGTTCGTTCAAGCGACTTTTCTACCTCATCGACCGATGCTTTATAGGCGGCTCGGCTGGTGAGAAGCCCGACGCCAACAGAAACAGGGATCCCGACCAGGGCAATTGGGAAAAGGAACGTGAGCGCTCCGGCTGCGATGGTTCCGCCGGTTGCGACTGCTCCACCGCCGAGCAGGGCGTTCCGCCTGCGATCTCCGACATCGACAACGAGGCAGATCGCTCCATCGCCAACGTCTACGACAGCTCCTCGTACTCCCTTAACCTTTCCGAGGCCACCCATCCCCTGTGCTGACCGAACGCCACGCCCGAGTTTGCCTATCACGCCACTACGGCGATTGGCGACGATTACACCGTCCATTGTCGTGCGCGGCCGGAGCCCATGGCCTGCCTCCAACCAATCGACAAGCCCGTCCTTCAGTTTCACCTCACCAGACGCCGCCACTCTGTGGCGCGCGATTTCTGCAGGGCCGATGAGGCGGTCAAGGAAGCTCTCATCGACGACGTGGGCTGCTTCCTCGGCCAGCGCCGCCGCCAAGGCGTCCAGAGGGAGGCCGACCTCGGCCGCAATCTCAGCAAGCTCATCGTGGCTAAGGCGATGCTCGGAGATCCAAGTTGGCGTCGAGGCCGCGAGTTCGAAGGCGCGTCGTAAGACAACCTCGGTCGCCGGCTCGGTGGCGGCCATCAGATACCCATGACCTGATCGAGTCCGATCGAGAGTCCTGGAGTGTTGGCAATCCGTTTTGCGGCAAGGACAACGCCGGGCATGAACGAGTCTCGATCGAACGAGTCGTGGCGAATGGTCAGGGTTTGACCAGCGGTGCCGAGCATGACCGCTTGGTGAGCGACCGTGCCCCTCATTCGCACCGAATGAATCGCAACGCCACCAGGGCCGGACGCGCCGCGAGCACCCTCGATCGTGAATGACGTGGTTGGGTCGGGGGCCCAATCAGATGATGCGACCGCCATACGCTCAGCTGTCGCAACTGCGGTCCCACTCGGAGCGTCGACTTTGCCATCGTGGTGCATCTCGACGATCTCGGCAGTGTCGAAGAACGGCGCCGCCAGCTCGGCGAACCTCATCATCAGCACCGCTCCGATAGCAAAGTTTGGAGCGATGAGACAATTAGAGCCAGTGAACATTGTGGCGATGTCTTGATGGTCGGCTTCGGTGAAACCGGAGGTGCCCACTACTGCGTGGATCTTGTGTTCGGCGCAGAAGGCAAGGTTGTCGCGAGTGGCTTCGAGGGTGGTGAAATCGATGACCACATCGACCTTTGAATGGACGAAGGCGTCCTTCGATCCGGCAACAGAAAAGTTGCAGTCGGCGACGCCGGTGACTTCGCAGACGTCGATGCCGTCGAATGTGGGGTCGACCGCGGCAACAAGATCGAGATCGGGATCAGCGGCGACTGCCCGGCACACGGTGGCGCCCATCCGGCCGCCAGCTCCAAACACACCAACACGAATTCCCATCTCGCAATCCTAGGCGCTCGACACCGGCGCCGTCTGTCGTAGGTATCGGATACGTGTGACATTTGCTGGGGCGTTTTCGAGCGCCGGCGAGGAAAGGCGAAGCAACACGAAGTGTTGCCGGTATCGGATACGTGTGACATTTGAGGGAGAACGACAAGGGCGTCGTACCGGATTGATCCGACACGACGCCCTTGTATTGTTCACTAGCCAAAGCGAGCGATGCTCGCTGCGGGATTAGTCGCGATTGCGGCCACGGCCACGACCGCCACCACCGCTGCGACCGCCACCACGGTTACCACCGCGGCCACCGCCGCCGCTGTTACCGCGACGGCCACGGCCACCACGATCATCGTCGTTAGACAACGCTGCGCCCTCAGGGCCCAAGTCGCCGAACTCAGCAGCCGCTTGCTCGGTGAAGTCGTCTTCAAACGACAGCTTCACCGAATCAGCTTTTCCCGAGGCCGACCCTCCAGGAGCGTCAGCGACTGCGTTGCTGCTGCTGCTACTACTGCTACTGGCGCTGCGGCTGCTGCTGCTTGACTCCTTAACCTCTAGATCGCTGTCGCCCGCAAGCTTCAACGAAACCTTGCCATTGGGGTCGATATCTTCGACGATGACGTCGATCGACTGGCCGAGCTCGAGCACGTCTTCGACCTTGTCGATGCGCTTGCCCTGCCCAATCTTGGAGATGTGGAGCAGGCCATCACGACCAGGAAGGATGTTGACGAATGCGCCGAACTTGGTGATGTTGACGACACGACCTGGGTAGGTCTCGCCGACGTCAGCGGTTGGCGGATCGAGAATGAGCCGGATCTGGCGCTCGGCCTCGTCGACTACGTCCTTGTCACTCGCCGAAACAGAGACGACGCCGACAATACCGTCGTCGTCAACTGCGATATCGGCGCCGGTCTCGGCCTGAATGGCGTTGATGACCTTGCCCTTTGGTCCGATGACCTCGCCGATCTTGTCGATCGGGATCTCGAAGCTGATGATCTTTGGTGCACCTTCGCGCACGTCGTCACGAGGTGCTGCAATTGCACCGGCCATGCTTTCGAGGATCGCCATACGTGCGTCTTTGGCCTGATTGAGGGCCTTGGCGAGCACGTCGGCTGGGATACCGTCGATCTTGGTGTCGAGCTGCAGAGCAGTAACGAAGTCTGCGGTACCCGCAACCTTGAAGTCCATGTCGCCGAATGCGTCTTCGGCGCCGAGGATGTCGGTGAGTGGGGTGTACTTGCCATCGGCAAACACGAGTCCCATTGCGATACCAGCGACAGGCGCTTTGATCGGCACACCGGCATCCATAAGTGACAGGGTTGAACCACAGACCGAAGCCATCGAAGTTGAACCGTTCGAGGTGAGCACCTCGGACACGAGACGGAGGGTATATGGCCATTCTTCGAGAGTCGGAATGACGGGGTACAACGCCCGTTCGGCGAGCAGGCCGTGGCCGATTTCGCGGCGCTTTGGCCCACGCATGAAGCCGGTCTCACCGGTGGAGAATGGCGGGAAGTTGTAATGGTGCATGTAGCGCTTGCGCTCAAGAGGATCGATGCCATCGATCATCTGGTCCATGCGCTTCATGCCGAGGGTGATGATGTTGAGAACCTGTGTCTCACCACGCTGGAACAAGCCTGAGCCGTGGACACGAGGGACAACGCCAACCTCGGACGACAACGGACGAAGGTCTGCTGGGCCACGGCCGTCGATACGGATGCCGTCTTCGACGATGCGAGTCCGGACGACCTTCTTGCTCAGCGAGCGGAAGGCAGCCTTGATCTGCTTGGCGTCGTCGTCGGCATTTGCCTCGAGGACCTTGTCACGTAGAGCGCCTTCGGCGACTCCGCGCTCTGCCTTGTCGGCGATGCCCATGACCTTGATGAGCTTGGCTTCGGCCAGCTTGGAAACGGCAGCGAACTGCTCGTCGGTGTAGTCAACCTGTGGGACGAAGTCCATGTTCGGCTTGGAGCCGGCCTTGGCAACGAGCTCTTCTTGGAGCTTGATGGCCTGGAGGATGTACTGCTTCGAGGCATCGAGGCCCTCGGCCAGGACAGCTTCGTCAACCTTGGTTGCGCCATTTTCGTAGTTGGTCCACGAGGCGCCGGTACCGCCGGCTTCGACCATCATGATGGCGACGTCGTCGTCACCGAGTTGACGTCCTGCGACCACGATCTCGAACGACGACTCGTCGCCCTCTTTGTAGGTGGGGTGAGGAAGCCATTCGCCATCGGCGGTGTAGGCCAAGCGAACGGCGCCAATGGCGTTTTCGAATGGCACGTCGCTGAGACGAAGGGCGCACGACGCGGCGTTGATTGCGAGCACGTCGTATGGGTTCGCCATGTCGGCGGAAAGTACGGTGCCGACGATGTGGACCTCGTTGCGGAATCCGTCAGGGAATGACGGGCGCAGCGGGCGGTCGATCAGGCGGCAAGTGAGGGTGGCGTGATCTGAAGAGCGGCCTTCACGACGGAAGAATGATCCTGGGATCTTTCCGGCGGCGTAGGAACGCTCTTCGATGTCAACGGTGAGGGGAAAGAAGTCGATGCCATCGCGGACCGACTTTGCGCCGGTTGCGGCGACGAGGATGCTGGTATCGCCAAGACGGGCGAGAACCGAGCCGCCGGCGAGACCGGCGAGTTTGCCGGTTTCCAGCGTGAGATCAGGGCCATCACCAGAGGTAATGGTCCCAGTAACGGAAATTGCTTCCGCCATAAATGGGCTCCTTATATAGATGTAGCGGCAGCACAACCCTTGTGCGGCCTAAGGCAGCCAGATCCCAGATTGCAGTCACCCACGCCATACGTGAGGAACCAGAAACTGGCAGCTGGCCAACCCTTGGGTGTGTTCCACTGGTGGAACACAAGCTTCTATGCTACCGGCTCCACCGAACGCTTCGGCGGACACTCTCCACCCGCCACTGTTTTGGGGGTGCCAGGACGCCCGATAGGGCGCTCCAGCACCCCCAAAACAGTGGTGTGAGGGGGTTTTGGACTAGAACTGTGGGATGGCAACCCTTATCTCCGAGCTCGATATTCCCGAGGCCCCCGTCGGCGACGGGCTGCACCACCTCGAAGTGCGAGCGCTTCTGCACGACTTGCGCTCGCAATCGTGGATTGCGAAGTCGCTATTTGGATCGCTCATCCTGACCCGCGAAGACACCTTGGCGATCCTGCGCGACGATCGCTGGCACCAGGCGTCACCGCTCCTCGCCCAGATGAACGGCGTCACCGATGAGCGTTATCTAAACCGGCAACGCAAACCAAGCATCCTCAGCGCCGAAGGGGAAGTGCACCAGCGCCTTCGGCGTCTGGTCGCACCCGCGTTCACGCCACGACAAGCAGACAAGCTGCGCCAATTCATGGCCGACCTCGCGTCGAGCATCGTCGACGAGATCGAGGGCGACGCCGTCTCGGGCGACACCATCACGTTCGATGCGGTAAACGATCTTTGTCAGAGGTTCCCGATCCCCATCATCTGTGAACTGCTCGGCGCCCCCGCTGACGACTGGCCCCAGTTCAGCCACTGGGCCGACGAGATCTTCAAGATCTTTAATGCAGACATCGCCAATCTAATAGAAGACATCCTCACCGCCCAGGACGAGATCGACGTCTATATCGGTGCGCTCATTGACGAGCGTCGGGGCAAGCCGGGTGACGACCTGTTGTCTGACCTCATCGCAGCCGAGGAAGAAGGTGACCGGCTCGACCGTGAAGAGCTCATCATGCTTGCCCAAGCTGTGTTGCTCGCCGGCACCGATACCACTCGAAATCAGTTGGGGTGTGCGCTCGCGCTCTTTAGTGAACAGAACGATCAATGGCAGCTCCTCGCCGCCGACCCGAAGACATACGCGTCAAAGGCGACTGAAGAGACAATGCGGTTCCTGGGGGCGGTCAGGGGCACAGGACGATACGCGTCAGTCGACATCGAGTACCGTGACGTCCTCTTCCCCGCTGGCAGCATCGTGTTCCCCAGCTTCGTAAGTGCAAACACTGACCCAGCAGCGAACGCCAATCCTGACGAGTTCGACATCGCCGGCGAAGGCAGAGCAACCCACACCACGCTCGGGTTCGGGCTCCACTATTGCCTCGGTGCCAACCTCGCCCGAGCCGAAATGCAAGAGGCGCTCACCGTGCTGGCTCCTCGAATGCCCGACCTCGCGCCGGACGGCGAACCAACATGGAAGCCGGGAACCGTCGGCATCTGGGGCCCGTCATCTCTCCCCCTCACCTACACAAAACCGTAGAAAACGACGAAGGCCGAAGGGCCTGCTAGCGGCTCAGCGTTTTCGTCCTGCGAAAAGGCGGTAAGCAACCCGCCCGCAGGGCCTGCTAGCGGCTCAGCGTTTTCGTCCTGCGAAAAGGCGGTAAGCAACCCGCCCGCAGGGCCTGCTAGCGACGAAGGCCGAGCTCAACGATGATCGCACGGTAGCGGGCGACGTCGACCAGGGTGAGGTAGTCGAGCAAACGACGACGACGACCAACGAGCATGAGTAGGCCACGACGGGAGTGGTGGTCCTTCTTGTGCATCTTGAGGTGAGCGGTGAGGTGATCAATGCGATCGCTCAGCAGCGCAATTTGAACTTCGGCCGAGCCGGTGTCGTTCTCTGAGCGCTTGTGCTTCTCGATGGTGTCTTGCTTTGAGGTGAGGTTGGCTGCTGCCTTCGTCATGATCTGTCTCCTGGTCGGGGGTGGAGGGTGGGACCCTAGGCCCAGCCGTCATACTCAATAGGCGAGTACAACAGCAGCCAGCAACGCTACCGCCAATGCTCGCCTTCCCCACCGACAGGCAGTCGGATCTCGACCCGACCTCCAGAGCCGGCTCCTGCGTTCTGGCCAGTTGGTTCGACCTCAATTGTGCCGCCGTGTGCTTCGACTAGCCCTTGACAGATTGAAAGCCCGAGGCCGGCGCCCGATCCGTCTCGATGCCGAGCCTCGCTACCCCTGACAAACCGGCCAAGGGCAGTCGCACCGAGCGCGCCGAAACCTGGCCCGTCGTCGTCGACACAGACAACTGCCTCCCCGCCCGCTTGAGTCAACGTCACAATCACGGTCGAATCAGCGAATCTGATTGCATTGTCGACCAGGTTCCGAAGGCACCGCGAGATTTGAATGGCGTCGACCGAGGCGTTTACGCCACCGCGGCTCGCCATCTCGAGGGCGACGCCCTGGCTGTCGGCAAGCGGTCGTAGCGCCTCAAACGTTGCGTCGACTAGTTCGCGGAGATCAATCGAATCCCGCTCAAGACTTAGGGCCTCGGCATCAAGTCGAGAAACAAGAAAGAGATCATCGACGAGCCGGGAGACGTGCATGACCTCGTTGCCGACCGACGCAAGATAGGCCCGGGGGTCGGGGGCCAAACCGTCTTCGATCGCCTCGATTGCGACTCGCATCGAGGCCAGTGGAGTCTGCAGGTCGTGCCCAATACTGGCAAACAACTCCTGCCGAGCTCGCTCGTTCGCTTGCTGAAGGCGCTCGGCCTCGCGGAGGCGCTCGGCAAGGAGGTCGATCGACTTCGCAGTTCCTCCAAGTTCGTCCCTACGGGTGACGCCGGTGGTCGACGTGAGATCGCCACCGGCGAGGCGACCAACGGCCTCATCAACGCGTTCCAGGTCACGACTCAGCATCTCGGCGACCACCTGCTGCTGAGCCACCACCAGGAGCACGCCGGTACCCAGAGCAACAATCGTTAACCGAAGGTCGTGGTCGGATGCGTACATTCCTGCGGACGCGATGCCCATCAGCACTGCGGCGACGAGTAGCCCGGTAAACGAGACAAGTACGAGCGAGGTCCTGAATCGAGTGGCGCGCCTCGCAATAGCACCGACGACCGGCGTCGATACAAACCCAAACACGGCAGCAACAATCAACGCAATGGCGAAGACGGTTCGGTCATCGCCCCCTGGCCGCATCGTCAGTTCGATCACCAACATGCCAGCAAGAACTGCGACGCTGAGCAGTGCTGCTAACCGGACCATGGCTCAAACCGATAGCCGAGTCCCCACACGGTTACTAGCCGTTTCGGGTTTGCTGTGTCTTCTTCAATCTTCGTCCGCAGCCGTCGAATATGCACGGTGACGGTCGCCGCGTCTTGCCACTCCGGTGACGAATCCCATACTTCGCGTAGGAGATCGGCCCGAGAAAAGGCAGCCTCTGGCGACGAGGCCATGAAGATCAGGAGATCGAACTCTTTGACCGTCAAGTCGAGCTGTCGACCGCCAACGGTGGCGAGCCTCGTTGTGCGGTCACACACGACGTCGCCCGCTTCAATATGATCGCGAGCAGCCGAAGGCCTTTCACCGGCGCGACGAAGAATGTTCTTCACTCGCACCGCCACCTCGCGTGGAGAAAACGGTTTGGTCACGTAGTCGTCGGCACCCAGCTCGAGCCCCCGGATCCGATCGGGTTCCTGCGACCGAGACGTCAACATGAGGACCGGCGTTCGCCCACCGAGCTCCTCGAGAATGGCAAACCCATCTGCCCCGGGGAGCATGACATCAAGCACCACGAGACTGGGTCGATGATCGCGAACGAGACCAACGACATCGGCGCCGTTACCCGTCTCGATGACCTCAAACCCCTCGTGCCGGAGGTAACTCGCCACAACTTCCCGCACAAGCGGCTCATCGTCGGCGATCAGAATGGTGTTCATTGGCTCACACCGTAGAGCATGGTCTCGCGCTCGACATGCTCATGAGCGCAACCTGTCAGGCCGGGCGTTCCAGCGAGAACTGGTCATCGGCCCGACTATACGTCGAGCCAGCGTGGCGGCCGATAGCACCCAGATTCGCTTGATCGACGTAGTTTCCGTCAAAAACATCGTCGTTGACGTGGATCATGACGGCCTCGCCGATGACCAGCACGTTGCCATTTTTCGGGTCGCCGATCGGAACAAGTTGGGTGACCTTACATTCGAGGTTGGCCCGACATTCGCCGACCATTGGAGCACTGACAATCACACCGGGAACGGAGGTGAGGCCAACCGCAGCAAACTCATCGATATCGGCAGGAAGCGAAGCCGCCGTCGCATTCATCGCTTCGACTACTTCGGCGGTGACCACGTTTACGGTGAACTCGCCGACCTCGCGAACGTTGTCGAGGGTGTCGCGGCGCTGTCCTGCACCGGGCGAGAACACAACTGTCGGCGGTTGACCCGAAACGGCATTGAAAAATGAATACGGTGCGAGGTTTGGCACGCCGGCTGACGAGATAGACCCGATCCAACCAATCGGCCTCGGCACGATGAGCGACGACAAGAGCTTGTAGCCGAGCATCGGAGCAAGATCGTCTACGGCGAATTGGAGTTTGGTTGGCTTGCTCATGGTCTGCCTTCGATGTCGTCGAATCCTTGATCTGCAAGCACCGACTTGGCTTGATGGATGTCTCGTTGGAGTTGGGCTTGAAGTTCGTCTAGCCCGTCGAAACGGCGTTCAGATCGGAGCAGTTCGACAAACTGGACTCGACCCTGCTGCCCGTAGAGGTCGCCCTTGAAGCCGATCAGATGTGCTTCTAGCAGGGAGTGTTCGGCATCTTGGTAGAACGTTGGGCGCTTTCCCACATTGACCGCCGCGGGCGATCGAGTGCCGTCAGGATGCACGTAGATCGCGGCGTACACGGCGTCGGCTGGCAACGCGATAGTTGCGGGCACGGCGACGTTTGCGGTGGGGAATCCGATGGTGCGACCTCGCTTATCTCCGGCGACGACTGTGCCCCGGATCTCATGAAATCGCCCGAGCAGTTTTGCCGCGGTACGAACTTCTCCACCGGCGAGGGCTCGTCGGATAGACGTAGACGACACCGATTCATCTTTGCCGTCTGGCCTCGGAATGAGTTGCAATCCCTCGACTTCGAAACCTTCGTCCTTACCAATTCGGCGTAGGACATCGACGTTTCCGGCGCGCCCTTTCCCAAAGTGGAAATCGTGGCCAACGACGACGGCCGTGGCCTGACATGCGTTAACGAGAACTCGTCTCGAAAACTCTGCGGGAGTCTCGCTCGCACACTCCGCATCGAAGGGGACGACCACGGTTGTATCGACGCCAGCGGCCTCGAGCAGTTCGAGCTTTTGCTCGAGGTCGACGAGGAGCAGCGGCGCGTTCTCTGGTCGCAGCACCTGCGCAGGATGAGGGTCGAAGGTAACGACTGCGAGCTTTGATTCGAGTCGGCCCGCAACCAGTCTGGTCGCGTCGATTACGGCACGGTGCCCGAGATGCACACCGTCGTAAGCCCCAATTGTGACGGCATGCGGTTCGGTCGCTCCGTCTTTCTTCAAATCGCGTATAACTTTCACCGATCGGCCACGCTAGCGCGACGGGCACACGTTGCCGAACCGAGAGTCGATGAGTGCACTTCTAGTTTCCGATCAAGACCTTGGCTGGCTTCAGAAGACCGTCTTGCACCTCATAGATCGCAAGGAGAGCCCCGTCTGGCCCGGCTACCGCTAGTCGGCCCGTTCCGCTCGATGGACCGAGATGTCTGCCATTGCGAACCTGGTTGGCCACGGTCTCATCAACCTCGACCACTGGCATGCCTCGCACGAGATCGACTATCGGACGAAGTACGAACTCATCGGTCGTGCAAGAGTCGTCGAGGTTGAAGGGGCCAACAGCGGTGCGGCGAAGGTTGCGCAGGTGCGCTCCCCCGCCAAGTTCATGGCCCAGGTCAGCAGCTAGCGACCGGATGTAGGTGCCCGAGGAACAATCGACCTCGATCCGGTATACGAGCGGATCGTCAGTTGGGGCCGTCTCAAAGCGGGGCACTGTCACCGGACGCGGCTCGCGTTCGATTTCGACACCCTCTCGGGCGAGTTCGTGGAGACGCTTTCCTCCGACGCGGATTGCCGACACCATCGGCGGAATCTGGAGAATGTCGCCGGTTAGCGTCTTGGCCGCGCTGGCGACCGACGCGGGGGCGAGCGACATCTCGTGCTCGGCGGTTATCTCTCCAGCCGCATCGAGGGTGGACGTCTCGACTCCAAAGACAACTTCACCGACGTAGGTCTTCGAGGCTCCAGTAACGAACTGGAGGAGCTTGGTACCGAGTCCGACACCGAGGACAAGAACACCAGTAGCGTCAGGATCGAGCGTGCCCGCGTGGCCAACCCTTCGGGTCTTCAGAGCCTTTCTGGCCATGTCGACGACGTCATGACTTGTACAACCAGCCGGCTTGTCGACGATGCAGCAGCCCGATACACCCGAGTCGTTCTTTGACCGTCTGGCCATGTCAGTCCTCGGTCGTCTCGACGCCAGCGTCATCAAGAGGCGAGCTTGGTGTCAGGTCGATCGTGCTCAGCACCTCTTCGATACGATTGCCGGCTCGAACGCCAGGGTCGAAGGTAAACACGACAGTCGGGGTCTTACGCAGTTTGGCCTGACGGGCGATGGCAGCCTGCACTGGCTTACGGTGCTCAGCCAGTGCCGCCAGGATCTTCTGGTCTTCTGACTCGTCGGCGAACGTCGAGAGATACACCTCACAGATATTGAGATCGGCATCGACCTCAACTCCGGTGATCGTCATGAATCCAATGTCGTCATGATCTACCCGCTCGAAATAGCTAGCCACGATCTCCTGCAACAGTGCGTTGAGACGCGCTGTTCGGGGATAGTGCCGATTCGTCGATTGGCGGGGGCGCCGTCCTTGCGATTTTTTGGCCATTATTCGTCTTCCCACCAGCTTCGATCAATATCAAGCACTTCGATTGTCGGTTGAGACCAGATGTAGCGATCGACCGAGTCAAGCACATCATTCACGTGACTGACACTGCCACCAACAACTGTGATGCCGAGCGTGGTCCGTTGCCATAGCTCGAGGTCGCCCACTTCGGCAGCAGCGACGCCCTTCCATCCGTCCAAGGTTCGAACGATTGATTGCACAACGGACCGCTTCTGTTTCAGTGACTGGGCCCCTTGAATCAGGAGCCCAGCACGAATGATTCCGACAAACACGAGCCCTAGGTGCGGGGGATCTCGCGCTCTTCGAAGGTTTCGATGATGTCGCCTTCCTTGAGATCCTGGAAGTCGGTGAGGCCGATACCGCACTCGAAGCCTGCGGCGACCTCTCGGACATCATCTTTGAACCGGCGCAGAGATTGAACCGCGCCCTTCCAAATAATGGTGCCTTCACGAAGGAAGCGCACTTTGGTGCCTCTGGTAATGACGCCGTTGCGGACCATACAGCCAGCAACCGAGCCGAGTTTCGGTACCTTGAAGACTTCGCGTACTTCGGCCTCGCCGGTGACGATTTCTTCAAATTCTGGCGCCAGCAGGCCGAGCATCGCATTTTCGATGTCTTCCAGAAGCTTGTAGATGATTTCGTAGTTACGAATCTCTACTTTCTCCTGCTCGGCGAGTTCGCGTGCTTTGCGGTCTGGGCGGACATTGAAGCCGAGAATCGTTGCATTTGACGCTGCGGCCAACTGCACGTCGTTCTCGGTAATGCCGCCGACGCCACGAAGGACGAACGCCAGCTTTACCTCGGGACGTTCGAGCTTTTTGAGGCTGTCGGTGACTGCCTCAAGAGAGCCGTTTACATCGGCCTTCACGATCAAGTTGAGGGTCGCTGACTCGCCAGCCTGAATCTGCTGGAAGATGTCTTCGAGCTTTGCACCGCCACCGGTAGCCGATGCATCGCGACCAAGGCTCGCAAGGCGAGACCAGTGTTCACGAGTGTCAGCGACTTTCGACGCTGTCTTCTCGTTCGGCGCAATGATGAATGAGTCGCCCGCTTCCGCGACATCGCTTAGACCGAGCACCTGAACTGGTGTTGACGGTCCAGCGGTCTTGACGTTATCGCCCTGATCGTTGATGAGCGCCCGGACTCGACCCCAGGCCGCACCGGTAACGAGTGGATCGCCAACTGCGAGCGTTCCCCGCTCAACCATGACGGTTGCAACAGGACCACGTCCGATGTCGAGATGTGCTTCGAGGACTAAGCCAGAAGCTCGGCCCTCAAAAGGCGCCCGGAGATCTTCTAGCTCAGCGATCACGCTGAGGTTTTCCAGAAGATCGTCGATGCCGTCGCCGGTCATGGCGGACAACTCGACCATGATCGTGTCGCCTCCCCATGACTCGGGGATGAGATTGCGCTCGGCGAGCTGGGTCATGACCCGCTGCGGGTCGGCGCCTTCACGGTCCATCTTGTTGATGGCAACGATGATAGGAACCTCGGCTGCCTTGGCGTGATCGAGCGCCTCGAGTGTTTGCGGCATTACGCCGTCGTCGGCAGCGACAACGAGCACGACAATGTCGGTCGCGTCTGCGCCGCGAGCACGCATGGCGGTGAACGCCTCGTGACCTGGAGTATCGAGGAAAGTTAAGACCTTGCCGTTCTTCGTTACCTGGTACGCACCAATGTGCTGAGTGATGCCACCGGCTTCACCGGCAACAACGTTTGCTGAGCGAATCTTGTCGAGCAGCAAGGTCTTGCCGTGGTCGACGTGACCCATGACGGTGATGACGGGTGGCCTATGGGGCCAATCATCACGAATTTCTTCGTCGATCTCTTCGTCGAGTTCGAATTCGAGAGCCTTCAAAAGCTCGACTTCTTGCTCTTCGCCTGGATTGACGAGGCGGACTTCGGCCCCGACGTCTTCGGCGAAATTAAGAATCATTTGGTCGCTCAGCGACGCCGTTGCCGTGACCATTTCACCATTGGTGAGAAGGAAACGAACGACGTCAGCGACGGTTCGGTTGAGCTTTGGACCGAGGTCTTGGGCGCTTGAGGCACGCTCGATGACGATGACACCTTCTGGCACCGGGGCGTCGCCCTGGGTGTAGGAAGGCACCGACATCGGCTGCAGTTCGTCGCCTGGACGACGACGACGGCTCTTGCGACGCGGACGACCGCGGTTTGGACCACCGGGACGACCACCGGGACCGCCGGGACGACCACCAGGACCGCCGGGACGACCACCAGGACCGCCGCCACCTGGGCCGCCACTTGGACGGGCACCAGCGGGCTGGGCGTTGGCATTTCGGAATCCGCCAGGACGTCCACCGCCGCCGCTACTAGGAGCGGGACGACCACGGCTGTTGCCACCAGGAGGAGGCGGAATTGGCTTGCCGTCTGCGCCACGAGGGGGCCCAGGAGGAGGAGGAATTGGCTTGCCGGTCTTTGTTCGTGGTGGACCGGCAGGAGGCTTCTTTGCCTTGGGACCGTCGGCCGCAGGGCTTTCGGCGGCCGGAGCATCAGCGGCAGCGTCGACACTTGGCGCCGCGGCTTCAGCAGTCACGGCTTCAGTGGTCGTGGCTTCAGCGACTGGCGCTTCGACGGCAGGAACTTCAGCGGCTGGAACGTCGGCAACCGGAGCGGCTGGCTGCTTCGCCTTCGGAGCCTCTGGCGTCGCCACCTTTGGGGCTTCGGCGACGGGTGCGGCGACCTTCGGAGCAATGGGCGCTGGACGCGCCGGGGGCGGTCCAGCAGGCCGGACGGCCGGAGGTGGCGGCGTAGCCGGTCGTGGCACGGCCGCTCCGCTCGAAGAGATGCTGCCACTTGGCGCGGTGGTACCGCTTGACGTGACCATGCGAGCCGGCGGCATCTTGGCCGGGGCGGCCGGCGTCGGCGCATCGGCGACAGCCGGCGGTTTGATTCTTGGCAGAGGATTGTCCGGGCTCGCCTTCGGCGGCTTCGGCTCTTCTTTGGGTTCGTCTGGCTCGACGATGGGTTCGCGGACGAGACCCTCGCGCTCAGCCTTGCGCCTGAGGCGGTCAGCCTGGGCGTCGACAATGCTTGAGGAATGGCTCTTGACCCCGATACCGAGCGCGGAACACAGGTCGAGCACCTCCTTATTCGAGAGACCCAACTCTCTCGCAAGCTCGTAGACGCGTACTTTTGCTGCCACTAATTAGTCATCCTCAATTGGTTTGCTACCTGGCCAGTGTCGACCGGGCCGCGATTGCCCTAGGGCAAACACGCATCCTATCGTCGTGAGTGCCCTGACCCACGCTGCTCGAGCGGCGACCGTAGGTCCGTCGAAAGGAATTTGTTGATGGTCTGGATTCAGTCGTCAGATTCGGTCGTTGGCGGGCGAAAGCCAGGCCCGAGTCGGTCAACAATCTCAGCTGGGGTTAGGCGGAGACCGAACGCCCGTTGAAAACCGCCCCGGCTGAGCGCAAGGTCGAGACACTCCGCTTGTACGGCGCCATCGGAGCCTCCGGGTACCGCACAGACCCAAGCCCCTCGGCCGGGCAACGTTCGCCCGATCTGAAAACGACCACCCTGGTCGACTGTGACTTTTACCAGCCGACCTTGGGGCGATTTCGTCTTGCACCCAATACACGATCGTCGAGGCTCCGACGTTTGCCGTGTGGTGTTACTCAGAAACAGGCTCGACGTCTGACTCGGCCTCGGTCGCATCGTCGGTCGCGACCTCAGACTCAGCTTCCTCAGACTCAGGAACCTCAGCAGTGTCTGCGACGGTCTCATCTGCCGCGGTGTCGTCTGCCGCGGTGTCGTCTGCCGCGGTCTCATCTGCCGCGCTGTCATCTGCCGCGGTCTCATCTGCCGCGCCGGCCTCGGCCGTTGCCTCATCAGATGCGTTGGCAGCTTCGGCCGCGGCCTCGTCAACCTCGATCACAGGAGAGGTCGCCCACTCCTCGGCCGAAATGGCTTCGCTACCGTCGGCTGGCTGCCAGACCTGTTCGCCGGTTTCGGCGTTGACGATCCACTCACCTTCGGCCCACTCTTCGGTGCCGTAATCTTCGACTCCGGCTGCTTCTTCGGCAAGCTGGGTCTCGCTCTTGATGTCGATGCGCCAACCAGTGAGCCGGTGAGCCAAGCGGGCGTTCTGCCCCTCTTTGCCGATAGCCAACGAAAGCTGGAAGTCGGGGACAATGACCTCGGCGGTGCCGGTGTCATGGTGGATTCTGACCTCTTTGACCTTGGCGGGCGACAGCGCCTTCGCCACGTAGTCATAAGGATCGTCGCTGTAAGGGATGATGTCGACCTTTTCACCGTTCAGCTCGTTGACGACCATGCGGACGCGGGAGCCGCGGGCGCCAACGCACGCGCCAACCGGGTCGACGTTCTGATCGTTCGAGTAGACGGCGATCTTTGTGCGATGCCCTGGCTCACGAGCGCAGGCCCGCAGCTCGACAATGCCATCAGCGATTTCAGGAACTTCGAGCTCAAAGAGGCGCTTGATGAGACCGGGGTGGGTTCGAGACACCACGATCTGGGGGCCCTTGGCCGTCTTGCGAACCTCAACGATGTAGGCCTTGTAGCGCGAGCCAGCTTCCGGTCGTGGACCAACGGGAACCTGTTCTGCCTGTGGCAAGAGCGCCTCGACCCGACCAAGATCGAGCAGGGTGAAGCGTGAGTCGGTTTGTTGCACGATGCCAGTGACGATGTCGCCCTCGCGTCCTGCGTACTCTTCGTATTTCATCTCACGCTCAACCTCACGGATCCCTTGAGTGAGGATCTGCTTCGTGGTCTGCGCGGCGATACGGCCGAAGTTGTCGGGGGTGACGTCGTATTCAGGGCCAAATGGTTCGCCCTCGTCGTCAAGTTCTTGAGCAAAGACCCGAATATCGAAGGTTGCGGGGTCGATCGTGACCCAGGCGTACTCGTACGCGCCTGGCATCCGCTTGTAGGCGGACTCGAGCGCGTTGGCCATAATGCCAAACAGCTTGTCAAGTGAAATACCGCGGTCCTCGGCCAGAGCCTGCAGTGCGGAAATCTTCTCGTTGCTCATACTTTTCCTCGCTTTTTATTTGGTTGCCCAGGCTTCGGCTTGGGCCCCCACTCGAACACTGTTCGAGTCTTGTCGATATCGGTCAACTCGACGCGCTGGGGCGAAATCTCGGGCAAATCGATGCCGTCCATTTCAACTGCGTCCACCATGATTGCGTCTTCGATGACCTCGGTTAGTTTGCCCTTGATACGTCTCGTGTCGAGGTGGGGCAGGAGCTTCACGATGACGACTTCGCCTATCGATCGCTCGTAGTGCTTTGGCTTCACGAGCTTTCGCTCTAGCCCAGGGCTTGACACCTCGAGGGTGTAACGCCCAGGAATGGGGTCGGCCTCTTCAAGAATTTCGCCAGCAGCCCGGTTCACTTTGGCGAGCTCGTCGGTGGTCACGCCGCCACCACCGGGCGCAGTGATCACTAGTCTCAGGGTTGCGCCGATGTATTCGACGTCGAACAGCTCAACGCCACAAGCGACGACTGCCTCTTCGACGAGCTCAGATACACGATCTTCGACTGTCATTGTGGCACCTCCTCGTGTGTTGTTCACTAGGCCGCCACGACGGCGGGCGGGCCGCATCAGTGTGTCCGTCTGCGGCCAAAGAAAAAGCGTGGGCCGAAACCCACGCCTACTGGCTCCGGAGCAGTCTAGGCGGAGATGGGATCGGTTGCGCGCCACCCTGTCCTCGGCCGCGCTGGGGCGGCCAGAGCAAGCTAGCTTGAGCGCCGCCGTGTGATAAGTTCGACGACCTGCTCGATGTCGTTGGCGTCTTCACCACGTTCGCCGAGGTTTCGCTGGCGGTCTTCTTCTGCGGCCTTCCGTGCCGCATCTCGGGTACCGACGGCACGTTCTAGAGCCGCTTCGATCCCGTGTTCGACGATGTAATCTGCCCACTCAACAAGCGTGGCAACCATCTCGTCTTCTGGCACAACCGCCACGTTGGTCCCGCGAATGAACAAATGGCCCCGCTTGTTACCGGCAGCAATGCCAATGTCGGCATCTCGTGCCTCGCCTGGACCGTTGACCACGCAGCCCATGACCGCAACCTGCAGCGGAATCTGACGATCCATGAATGCGTCTTGAGCCTCTTGGGCGATCTTGTAGACGTCGATCTCGGCCCGACCGCACGATGGACACGCGATGAGGTCAACGTTCTTACGCTCCCGCAAACCGTATGCCTCAAGAAGCTGCCGGCCGAGCCTGGCCTCGTCGACCGGGTCGGAGGTCAATGAGTAACGAATCGTATCGCCGATTCCCTCGGCGAGAAGCGTGGCGATTCCAGCCGTTGCCTTGAGAATGCCCCCCGGCGGCGGCCCGGCTTCGGTGACGCCAAGGTGAAGGGGGTAGTCAGTCTTCTCTGACAGCAACCGGTAGGCCTGGATCATCAGCGGCACGTTTGAGGCCTTGACCGAGATCTTGATGAGGTCAAATCCGACATCTTCGAAGTAGGCGATCTCTTGCATCGCGGACTCAACCATTGCCTCAGGAGTAACTCGTCCGCCGTATTTCTCATATAGCGCAGGGTCGAGGCTGCCACCGTTGACGCCGATTCTGATGGGGACGCCTCGGTCTTTCGCTTCCATCGCGACAGCTTTGATGTGCTCAGGCTTGCGAATGTTTCCCGGATTGAGCCGAAGGCAATGCACGCCAGCTTCGAGTGCCTCGAGCGCACGCCGATACTGATGATGAATATCGGCCACAATTGGGACCGGCGACCGCTTGACTATGCGAGCCAAACCTATTGCAGCCTCGGGCTCATTGCAGGTGCACCGCACGATGTCAGCGCCCGCGGCGGCGAGCGCGTAGATCTGCTGGAGTGTCGCCTCGTGGTCGGCAGTCTTGGTCGTTGTCATTGACTGGACCGTGATCGGCGCGCCGCCCCCAACGGGGACGTTGCCGACCATTACTTGTCGCGTCTTTTTTCGCGGGAAGATTACTGCGCCAGCATCCATCGGATCAGACTACCGCACACTCCTGTTACTGAATTGGACGGGCAATGTCGAGGTAGAGCGTCGAAATGAAAACGAAGGCCAGCAGTGACATTACTGCGTAGGCGACGGGCAAGAGCTTGGCCACGTCGGCTTGATAGCGTTTGCCGTTCCACGAGCGAAGACGTTCGTAAATCGCAATTGAGGCATGCCCGCCATCGAGTGGCAGAAGGGGCAGCAAGTTGAAGATACCAACGAAGACGTTGACGATCGCCAGGAAGAAGATCGGCACGCTCCAGTCGAATTCGGGGTTGCCTGCGACCCGCACAACACCAACAACCGAAATCGGCCGTTCTGCTTCTTCTGACGCAATGTCGACCGCCCCAGTCGGCTCAAACAACTGAGCGCCAAGGTCTGAAAGCATCGACGGCCTGAACATTTGCGGCAGAGCGACGGTAACGGTGTCTTTCATCGTCGTGCCCCAGAGTTCAACGCCCTCCCAAACCGACCCTCTCGTTGGGTCAAAGCTTGGCCGAATGCCAAGGAAGCCAGCGGTTGTCCCATCGGCCTGAGGCAGTGCAGCGAGCGTCGTTGTCGCCTCGAAGACCTCACCATCACGTTCGACGACGAGCAGGATCGCTTCGCCAGGGCTTCCGACGAGATAGTCGCGGAAGTCGGCAAAGTAGGCGGCGTCCATACCGTCGACACTCAGTACTCGATCGCCGAGTTCCAGACCAGCAACTTCAGACGGCGTTTCTCCCGTTTCAAGCATCGACAGTTCGGCGACGGTCCAGCCTGGTTCTGCCGAGTTGGCGATGCCGACACCGGCGACAAGAACGACAAACAAAATCAACGCCTGCACAAAGTGCATGATCGAGCCTGCAGTAATGACCAACATCCGGCGTGGGAAAGTTGCGGCCGAATACGCACGGGGCGCATCAGCAGGGTCTTCAACAGGGTCAAGATTGTTCATCCCCAAGATGCGGACGAAGGCACCGGCAGGAATCGCCCGGATGCCGTATTCGACTTCACCGCGACGGAATGACCAGATTCGAGGGCCAAAACCTAGAAAGAACTGGGTTGCTTTCATCCCGGTCCAGCGCGCCGTCATGAAATGCCCGAGTTCGTGAAGGAAGATCATCACGAGCAAACCCATTGCGACAATGAAATACCGGGGGCCTGCTCCAAACCAGAGGAATGCCAGCAAGCCAAGAAGGATCAATGCACCAATGGGATTGTTCGCTTCTTCACCTGGCGCAGCCTCACGCGGCTCACGAAGCGGGAGCGGCGTCTTCTTCGTATTCTCATGTGACGTCAGTAGGTCGTCGCTCATCGGCTCTCCAAGTCTGCGATTGCGAGCAAGGCCAGGCGCCTGGCCGTTGCGTCGCCTTCTAAAACATCGGCAAGATCTGCCGCTGGTTTACCATCGTGGACCGAAAGTACGTCGAAAATGGCGCGGGGTATGTCGATCCACCGGATTCGACCTGCCAGGAATGCCTCGACCGCGACCTCATTCGCCGCGCTCAGCCATGCCGGAGCGGTGCCGCCAATTCGGCCTGCGTCAAAGGCGAGGTCGAGACAGGGGAAGGCGGCGCGGTCGGGTGGCTCGAAGTCAAGTCGTGTCGTCTGCGACCAGTCAATGGCTCCGAACGGTGTGGCAATGCGATCGGGGTACGCAAGCGCGTAGCCAATAGGAAGCCTCATGTCGGGGGCGGAAAGCTGTGCGATCGTGGCGCCATCGCTGTAGGTCACCATCGAGTGGACAATCGACTGCGGATGAACAACGACATCAATGTCGTCAAGGGTTGTGGAATAGCCGAGGTCGCCTGCGGGCACTCCGTAGAGCTCATGAGCCTCGATGACTTCGAGCCCTTTGTTCATCAAGGTCGACGAGTCGATCGTGATCTTCGGCCCCATCGCCCACGTGGGGTGGGCCAGCGCGTCGGCGATGCTGACGGATTCAAGATCGGATGCCGACCGGCCGCGGAACGGCCCGCCGCTTGCAGTGAGCTGGATCCGAGACACTCTGCTCCGGTTGTCATTGGCCCGCAGGCACATATGAATCGCCGCGTGCTCGGAGTCGACGGGCACGAGTTCGGCTCCGGGCGTTCTCCTGGCTCGCTGCACGACCGGCCCGGCTGCGATCAACGACTCCTTGTTTGCCAGGCCGAGGCGTTTTCCTGCCTCAAGGCACGCAAGGGTGACCGGCAGACCAGCAAAACCGACCACACCGTTAATCGTGACATCGGCCAGGGTGGCCACAAGCGCGAGCGCGTCAGCGCCAGCGACGACTTCAGTGCCGATCGGAACACCAGCGGCAAGTTGCCGAGCAAGCGTGTCATCAGCGATAGCGACGACCTTTGGTCGGACCCGGTTTGCCTGCTCAATCAGCTGTTCGACCGAGCGGCCAGCAGCGAGCGCAACAACTTCATAACGCTCTGGCTCGGCTGCGACGAGCTCAAGGGTTTGAGTTCCGATCGAGCCCGTTGACCCAGCGATCGAGACGGTGGTTACCATCACGCGAGACTAGCGGCTAGGCCGCGCCAGGAGGCCGTAGGGCTCAGTTCCTAAATGACGTGCACATCGGTTAGATGTAGTCGAGCATCACTGCGAGGTAGTAGACGCCAGGCAGAACGAACAGGATGCCGTCGATGCGATCAAGCACTCCCCCATGGCCAGGAATGAGTGTGCCCATGTCCTTGATGCCGAGGTCGCGCTTGATAATTGATTCGGTCAGATCGCCGATCGGTCCTAGGACTCCGCCGACGAGGCCAACCGCAATTGCGTGCCACACGTTGTCTTGGAACGGAGTCTGGTTAAGGAGCCACAGCACCAGGGCGGCCGCGACGGCGACTACTACCCCACCGATTGTGCCTTCCCAGGTCTTTCCCTTGCTCGCCGGATGGAATGGACGAGTACCGATCGCGCTGCCGACTGCGTAGCCACCGGTATCAGAGGCCACGGCGACGACGATCGCGGCGAGCAGGAGACCGTGGCCATCGATGCCAGGAGCATTAAAGAGTAAGACAGCGAAGCTACCGAGCACGCCTATCCAGCCGACCCCAAACAGAGTCAGCGACATGTTGAGAGTCGGTTTATGCGATTCGGCACCAACAATGAACCAGATGGCGCCGAAGATGACCGTGAGCGCGATCACCATTGGAAAGGCCTGCGCACCACGGTGGTAGACCGACAATGGCATCGAAGCTGCTGCCGTGATGCCGAGCAGGGTCGAAGGATGAAGACCGGCATTTCGCAGCTGGAAGAAAAGCTCTGACGCGCCGACCGCAGCGGCGATGGTCACGATGGCGAGCAGGCCATAGTGGCTTTCCCAACGAATGGCGAGTAACGCAATCGCGGCGAGTCCGACGCCAACGCCAATGGCAAGTGGCACGTTTCGTCCCGCCGGAAGATCTGTTGTAGTTGCCGCGGTCGGACGCTGGCTGACGCGTCGGGGCCGCTGCATCTCGCGATCGTCGCGTTGTGGGGCTCCCGCGGCAAGGGGAACTTCTGGAATTTCTGGGTCGTCGTCGAACGTGAGACTGCGTGAGTCGGCAACACCATCGAGGTCGCTGAACACCTCGCTCAGGTCTTCTGCCCCCCACTCGGGGTCTTCACCGTGCCAGCGCGGACCATCAAGGTCTGACCACGCATCGTCGCCTTTTTCGCTCGCGAGAACAGCGGGCACTTGCCCCGTTGCCGGTGCGGTCCAGTCTTGTAAACCTTCGCTCTCTTGCGAATGGGCGTCAACAACCGCGTCAACAATTGGGGAGGCATCGGCGACCGCGCTGGTGTTGTCGAACTCACCGGTGTTGCTGAGCGCTTCTGCATCCGGACTCGCTGAGTCGGTCGGGGTGTCGTCGTTAACGACCGGAATAGGGCCGAAGCGAGCACGATCGATGTCAGGTGGTGGTTCGAAAAGGTCGAAGATACTGGGCGCGGCGGCGTCAACCTTGCCTTCGTGGCCATCTTGCGGTTGGTCGTTCTCGTCGGACATCTCTCTCCCTAAACCCTGGGCGCCAGTGTTGGTCTGAGCCATCACATGGCCTAAAACCGTCGGCTGGCCAAAAGTAGCACCTGTTGACGAGGCACTTAGACCTCCATCAACTCTTCTTCTTTGTCAGCGAGCGCCGAATCGATCTGGTCTTCGTGCGCCTTGGTCAACGCATCGAGTTCCTTCTCGGCGTGATGCAGTTCGTCTGATGAGATGTCGCCATCTTTCTCTGACGACTCCAGGTCTTTACGACCGTCGCGTCGGAGGTTACGAATGCTGATTCGGCCGTCTTCGGCCATTCCTTTCACGACTCTTACAAGCTCTTTACGGCGTTCTGCGGTGAGCGGCGGAAAGTTGAGCCTGATGGCTCGACCGTCACTACTTGGCGAAAGACCGAGGTCGGAGCTACGAATCGCCCGCTCGATCCCTTCGAGGTTGGCCGGGTCGTGGGGAGTGATGAGCAGCTGACGAGCCTCAGGAATCGAGATCGATGCGAGCTCAAGAACTTTCATCGATACACCGTAGGCCTCAGCGACGAGGCGCTCGACCAACTGGGGTGCGGCCCTGCCACTTCGGATCGACGCAAAATCGCTTTTCGCGTGAGCTACAGCCTTATCCATACGGTCGCGGGCGTCTTCAAGAACTAGATCGACAATCTCACTCATTCAACCATCGTACCGATCGACTCGCCGCACAGGAGGCGATGGAGGTTTCCGGCGCCAAGAACATCGAACACGACGACGGGCATGTTGTTCTCCATCGAGTGCGTAATCGCAGTTGAGTCCATTACCCGAAGGTCACGATTGAGAACGTCGAGATACGAGAGCTTGTCGATCTTGGTTGCGTCCGGATCGAGGCGTGGGTCGGCAGAATAGATGCCGTCAACTGCGCCATGAGTGCCTTTCAGCAAGACGTCAGCACCGATTTCGACGGCTCGGAGTGCCGCCGTCGTGTCAGTGGTGAAGAAGGGGTTGCCGGTGCCAGCGGCAAAGATGACAACCCTCCCCTTTTCCATATGACGAATGGCCCGGCGGCGTATGTACTCCTCGGCGACCTGAGGCATACGAATCGCCGATTGGGTCCGAGTCGGAACATTCTTTTGTTCGAGCGTGTCTTGGAGCGCAAGCGCATTCATGACTGTTGCGAGCATGCCCATGTAATCGGCCTGCGCACGATCCATGCCGCTCTCGGCCCCCGTCATACCTCGCCAGATGTTGCCACCGCCGACAACAACCGCGACCTCGACCCCAAGGTTCACTTGCGCGTCCTTGATGTCTTCAGCAATCCGGTCGACAACGGCGCCATCGATGCCGAAGCCCTTCTCGCCGGCAAATGCCTCGCCGGAAACCTTCAAAAGGACCCGTTTCCATTTCACGTCCGGATGAGTGGTCATTTTTCTCCTCGAGTGGGCACGCCACGAATCGACTCCGGCGAGACTACCGCACGCGTGCTCCGACGGACGCAAGCGAGGTCGTGATGCCGCCAGATCCTCGAAGTTAGGCGCCGATGATCACGAACTCGAAGCGGGTGATTTTGCCATCGCCCAACTTCGATGCGACCTTTTCTTTCTCACCAAACATGCCCTGTTCAAGAAGGACGGAGTCGGCAAACCAGGAGTCGATCCGGCCGGTGACAATCTTGTCCCAAGCCTGTTCTGGCTTGCCTTCACTCTTGGTGATCTCAAGCAACGAGGCCCGCTCTTTCTCGACCTCGTCGGCCGGAACCTGATCTCGGGAGAGGTAACGAGGCTTGGCGAATGCAACGTTGAGCGCGATTTCGTGCAGAAGATCGGCGTCGATGCCTTCAGACTCGATGAGCACACCCGCACGGCCACCACCATGAAGGTAGGCGTCGATCAACACACCGTCCTTTGCTTGGTAGTGGGCAACGGTGCCAACTTCGAGATTTTCCTTGACCGTCAGCTTGAGTGTCTCAAGCTTCTCGGTGAGTTCAGAGATTGCCTCTGGCCCCTTGGCCAAAACGACGTCGGCCATTTCCTGAATGAGGTCGCGAAACGCGTCGGACTTTGCCGAGAAATCGGTTTCGCTCTTGAGCTGGACCATGGCGGCGCCGGTGGCGTCTTGGGCAATCGCCACGAGGCCTTCGGCGTTTTCGCGATCGGTTCGGGTCATCGCCTTGGCGAGGCCTTTTTCGCGCAATGATTGGGTCGCTGCTTCGAAGTCACCGTCGGCGGCGACGAGCGCCTTCTTGGCATCCATCATGCCGGCGCCTGTGGCCTTACGGAGTTCCTGCACGTCCTTGGCCGAGAATTCTGGCATTAGTTCTTCCTTCGCTCATCGTGTGGCGCGCAACGGCGCACGGGTTGTACGGGTTGAGCCGTAGTCGCACGGGCGGCGTTTGGCTCAAATGTAGGTGCCGTTCATTGGCCCCGATGGGGCCAATGAACGGTTACCTCAAGACTGGCTCTAGGCCTCTTCGGCTGCTGGAGCTTCTGCGGCTGCAGGCGCCTCTTCAGTTGCAGGGGCCTCTTCGGCTGCTGCAGCTTCTTCAGCTACTGGAGCTTCTGCGGCTGGCGCCTCTTCGTCTTCGTCCTTGGCGGCAGCAACGCGAGCTTCGCGAGCGACTGCGGCTGCGGCAGCGGCATCACGAGCAGCAGCTTGCTGCGACGCGACCTCGGCCTCTTCTTCTGGAGAGCGCTCTTGGGCTTCAACTGCGGCCTCGGTGCCACCAGGCGTGCCGTGCTTCGAGGCATGCATGAGCTTGCCTTCTGTCACGGCCTCGGTGATGACCCGAGTCATAAGGTCGGCGGCGCGAATGGCGTCGTCGTTTCCTGGAATCGGGAACGTGATCAGGTCGGGGTCACAGTTGGTGTCGACGACAGCAACGATGGGGATACCGAGCTTACGAGCTTCGGTGACCGCGATGTGTTCCTTGATGGTGTCGAGCACGAAGACGACGTCTGGCATCTTGCCCATGGCCTTGATACCACCGATGTTTCGCTCAAGCTTCTCAAGCTCACGGGTGTAACGAAGGGCTTCCTTCTTCGGCATGTTCTCGAAGTCGCCTGCACTACGCATGCGCTCGTATTCGAGCATCTTTGCGACGCGCTTGGAGATGGTCTGGTAGTTGGTGAGCATGCCACCGAGCCAGCGCTGGTCAACGTATGGCATGTTGACCGAAAGGGCATGGCGACGGATTGGCTCCTGGGCCTGCTTCTTGGTTCCGACATAGAGAACGGAGCCACCTTCGGCGACGGTGTCGCGTACGAAGATGTAAGCCTTCTCAATTCGGGCGAGCGTCTGGACGAGGTCGAGGACGTAGATTCCGCCCTGTTCTCCGTGGATGAATCGCTTCATCTTCGGATTCCAGCGTCGGGTCTGGTGACCGAAATGCACACCAGCATCGAGCAGTTGATTCATTGTGACGACAGCAGACATGTACTGTTCCTTCGGTTGAGCGGGCGGGGTCGTGCACCGAATGGTGACCGTGGAATAGACCACACCATGAATAATTAGCTAGGGGATGCCTGCCGGTTGACAGACGTGACGAGCCTATCGGCGGCGATTGGCCAACCGGCCAGCGATTCAAGAAAGTCGCCAGACCCCGCTCATCCTCAGAAAACCCAGGCCGCGAGCCCAACGAGCACACCGACTGCGTTTTCGGCCGCGTCGACCACCGCCCCCTTCCCAGCTGCGGCGAGAACACTCCGAAGGCCAACGCAACGCTGACCAAGCCCGGCAATCGCAAGGCCAAGCTCTCTTGCGACTTCGGGTCGTGCTGGCAGATCGGAGTGAGCGGACAACGCGTCACGTACACCGGTGTCGACAATGCTGTTGACCGCACCGTCCCAGATTGCGGCCTCAGACGGAACAATCAAGTCGGTTGAGCCGGCAATTGCGACGACTCGGACCCCATCAACCGGCGGCGGTGGTGGGGCCAGGTGATCGATGCCGGCTTCTGCGATCTGGCGCACCGACTCGGCCTCAAGTTGGCCTTGCCCACCGCCGCTCATCCCAGCTGCGAGGCCACTAAGGAGATCAGATTCGTTCACGCTTCTCGATGAGGTGCCGAGGTCAGCGCCCTGGTGCGGGGATCCGATCGTGAGCACAACGTCGACGGGCACACCAGAGGGATGCCGGTCAGCGAGCAGCTCGAGCGCAAGCCTGGTCACGACACCACCGAGACTATGGGCTGCGATATCGATGGGGGTTCCTGGCTGCTGCGCGGCGATCGCATCAACCAGATCAGCCAATCGTGCCGCCGATTGGTAGACGTCTTGATAGGTGTCCTGGGGCGAATAGTCGGTTGCGTCAAGGGCGTTGCCTATCCACTCGTCGCGGGCCGCCGAAGCACGCGGTGTCATCTGGCCAAATGGAGTGGTTGTACACCCTCCCGCATAGCTGAAGCCGACGATGGATGCCGAGTCGTACCCGAGCCCATTTAGGTCGAGGTCACCAATCGACGCGTCGTCCGACGAAGATCCGAGGCCGCCAACCTGGATTGCGATCCGCCCTGCTCCAACTGGCCCGACGGGAACATCGGCGCTCGTGCACTCTTGTTCGCTCCATACCCCGACACCGTGAGCCATATCGGCAAAGAGCGAACTCGGATCGAGCTCTCCGGCGCTCTGCCAAAACGCCGCGATGGCGTCGCTTTGCCCCGCCCCAGTCGACGGTCCGACCGCAGGAGACGACTGGCCGGCCGTAGGTGCGGGCACCCCATCAGTCAAGCGCAACATGATCTCGGCCCCGGCGAATAGAAGCGCAGGGTCGACATACTCGCCTCCAAGCCTAGCGGTCAGATGGAAGCCCGCTCCGGCGGTTGCGACGAGCTGTCCTTGATCGACCCGTTGGCCGCGAACCACATGACTCGAGGTGACAAACGCATAGCTCGACCTCAGCCCGCCTCCATGGTCAATCACGACATAACGTTGTGCCCCCACGAGCCCAACGAAGACAACCACGCCATTGTCGACGGCTACCACCGGCGACCCGGCGGGGACTCCATATTCAAGTCCACGGTTTCCAGCGCCAAAGCGCGTTGCCGGCGGGCGAAACGGGTCAACGACAGGAGCGTCGACCGGTTCAATCCACTCCTCGGCCCCTGCGGACGATGCAAGGGTCACAAGACACAAGGCCGTCGCCAACGTGCCGCTCAGCAAAGCGACGGCGATGACGCCCAAAGCCCGGCGGGCATAGTGCCACGCCGAGCAAAGCGCTCGATATTCGAACATGTCTCACCACAACTCTCCGTTGCTCGCAAGCAACGAGAAAAGAATCTGTGGGGAGGTGACGTGCTACCGGATTAACCGGAAGCTAGGCGAGCTCTCGCTCTGCGGCTTTCAGTCGTGATCGCAGATGTAGCACCGATTTGGTGTGAATCTGACAGACACGACTCTCCGTCACGCCGAGTACCTCACCGATCTCGGCCAACGTCAAACTTTCGTAGTAGTACAGAGTGAGCACGATCTTTTCGCGCTCGCCCATCCGGTTGATCGCTTCGGCCAGCATCTGGCGCATCTCTACCTGTTCGTAGACTCCGCCCGGCCCTTCGTGGCGATCGGCAAGCGTGTCGCCGAGGGTCGCACTCTCGCCGCCACCAAAGCTCAGCATCTCGTCAAGAGCAACAATGCCAAGCGACGAGATCTGGTTGTAGAGGTGATACAGCTGCTCAAGCGTGAGTTCGAGCTCGTTTGCGATCTCGTCGTCAGTCGGAGCCCGGTGCAGGGTCGACTCGAGCTTCTGCATCGCTCGCTCAACTGATTTGGCCTTCGCTCGCACAGAACGAGGCACCCAATCGATTGACCGTAGCTCGTCAAGGATCGCGCCCTTGATTCGCGAGATCGCATAGGTCTCGAACTTGTAGCCACGGGCCAAGTCAAACTTGGTGATCGCGTCAATGAGCCCGAACATGCCGTAGCTCACAAGGTCTGCTTGATCGACGTTTTGAGGAAGTCCAGCCGCAATACGGCTCGCTACGTACTTCACGAGGGGTGCATAGAAGACAATTAATGAGTCTCTATCTCCCACGTTTGTACGTTCTTTGTAGCGCGTCCAAACTTCTGCTACGTCTGTCTGATTTTCGATTTCTGCCACTGATCCCGCCAAGGTGGGTGGTCCGCTAAGGGTAGGTGAGCTACCCGTCAGGATTATGTCCTGACGTGTTCGCTCCCACTCTCCGTCGGAACTCAACCACTTAAAGTGAGGAGTTGGCAGAACTTTCTGAGAATTCTTTTCGTCTTCTTTGGCGAGATCAATCGGCGGACGCGCCGATACCGAGGGGCGCTCATGGAATCCAAGAGCTTCGAGGTATCGAGTACGCGCAGCCGAAGTCACGAGGGTGGAGGGTACTCGACGAGCAACGCGGTTGAGCCATCTATGGCAACGCGGCCGTCGCTCACTAGCGTTTGGAGCGCAGAAAGCAAAGGTGCGGCCGGCGTCTCGAGTTCGGCAATGAGCGTATTGATATGCGTACCTCCTGCAGCCAGCGTGTGGAGAAGGCGGTGTTCGAGCGTGCCTGCCTCGCCGTCTGTCGCCGAGTCCGCCGCAAAGGTTTGGGCGGGTGAAAGCCCGAGAATGTCGAGCACGTCGTTCGCGTGCCGCACCGGGGCACAACCTTCGACGAGCAGAAGGTTCGAGCCCTCACACGACCGTGCCAACACCGACCCGGGGACGGCCACCACTGGGGTTCCCCGGTCGGCAGCCTCACCAACAGTAAGCAGGGCGCCACCCTTCTGATGGCTCTCGACCACGACCAGGACATCAACGAGTCCTGCGAGCAAGCGGTTTCGGGCCGGGAAGCGCCACCGCTCGGGCCCTGCCCCTAGCGGCGCTTCTGAGAGCAACAGTCCTTCCTCGGCGATCTGTTCCCACAGCGCACGATTTGCCCTCGGATAAACGTGGTCAAGGCCAGTACCCACAACGGCAACCGGCATCGCACCCCCGGCGGCCACGGCACCTGAGTGCGCAGCGCCGTCGACGCCGAGGGCCAAGCCACTGACCACACCTATGCCATTTGCCGCGAGCTCGTGCCCCATTGTCCGAGCCACCTGGCGACCAAGCGCCGAACACCGGCGGGTGCCAACTACTCCAGCCAGGCCACGGGACTCCAACGCGGCTAGATTTCCTTGAAAGAAAAGGAGCGGCGGCGGCTCAGGGTCGTCATTGAACGGCCACGCGTCGTCACCCGGGAACAGCAGCGACACCCCCGCGTCGACATATTTCGACCACAGTTCGCCGGTGTGCAGCGAGCGCGCTTGTGAAAACCACAGGTTCATCAGATCGTCGTTCACTCCCCGAGGCGCCCGCTGCTTGGTCGGCGGCGTACCAGAACGCAACGCGGCAAGAACCCCGGCTGGGTCGAGTTGCGCATTTGCCCACTGGAGTCGGGCTGGCCCCATCCGAGGCAGCGAGACAAGCACGAGCATCGCCTGCCTGGCCTCGAGGGACATCGCTGAGCTTCGTCCGATCATCGTGCACCACCCAAAACTGAGTGCGGAATCGAGCGAAGGGTCAAGGCCTGGGCAACGACCTCTCGATCGAGCGGGGCGGTCTTCTCGGCGAGATCCGCGATCGTCAGCGCGACCGCTCGGATTCGCCGTAGCCCACGCCCGGTGAGCAGACCCCGAACCAGGCGATCTTGCAGCAACTTCTCGGCATCAGGGGTGACGGCCGCGAACTCCTCCAAAGCCGCAGGTGACATCGCTGAATTCGTGACAAACCCTCGCTGGCGAGAGCGCTCTCGTGCCTCGCTCACGCGAGTTCGCACTGCGGCGCTCGACTCGGACGGCGCTCGCCCAAGCAACAGCAAGGGGTCAGGTGGCTCAAGCTCAATCCGCAGATCAAAGCGGTCGAGAAGCGGGCCACTGAGTTTTCGGGCGTAGCGAGCCCGAGCCGAGTCAGAACAACGGCAACTGCCGTCTGCGCCCCCTTGGCCGCACGGGCACGGATTCATCGCCCCTACGAGCTGAAAGCGTGCAGGCATCACCGCCGAGTGGGAGATACGAGCCACCCGGATTACGCCCTCCTCTAGGGGCTGGCGTAACGCCTCGAGTACCGAGACGGGAAACTCGCCGAGCTCATCGAGAAACAGCACTCCCCCGTGACTGCACGAAATCTCACCAGGTTTGAGGCGCTCTGACCCGCCGCCAACAAGAGCCGCGCTGGACAGCCCGTGGTGGGGCGCCCGAAACGGAGGCCGCCGCATCAGCCCGCCCTCCGGCACCGGATAACCTGCCGCGCTATGGATCTGAGTGACGGTGAGGGCATCGTCGTGAGAAAGATCGGGCAAAAGCCCAGGTAAGCGCGAAGCCAGCATGGTCTTTCCGGCTCCGGGCGGACCAACCATGAGGAGGTGATGGCCTCCTGCAGCCGCCACCTCAAGGGCGAATCGGGCCAGGAACTGCCCTCGCACCTCGGCCAGATCTGAGGTCGCGTCGGCCAACGTGTCGGCAGCCTCGAACGCCGCAGCGGGTGCGGGCCTCGGCTGGTTGCCGATAAGAATCTCGACGAGCTCAGTAAGCGAGTGAACCGCAAACACCGACCCAGGCCGGGCCGCTGCCGCCTCGGCCGCACAGCCAGCGGGAACGAAGATGGTGTCGGCTTCGATTGCTCCCGCTATTGCCATCATCCCTTCAACGGGCCGAAGTGAACCGTCAAGGCTGAGTTCGCCAGCGGCACCAATAGTCGCCAGGTCGACCGAGTCGAGCTGGCTAGAGGCCTTCATAATTGCCAGCGCTATTGCGAGGTCGAGACCGGTTCCGTGTTTTTTGAAGCCACTCGGCGCCAGGGACACAGTGATTCGTCGGTTCGGCCATGTGTACGGCGACGACTCAAGCGCCGCTCGCACTCGTGAAAGCGATTCTCGCACTGCGCTGTCGGCGAGTCCGACGAGATGAACAGCTGGTAGACCGTTGCCACTCTGCGCCTCGACCGTTACCGATCGACCCGATGCGCCGACAACTATTGCAGATGGGATCGATGCGTGCACCGTCTCCTCCTCGAACAAAGAAATTCGTTGGAGGGGCGCTGGCCACCGAGAGCTCGTTCTCACGAACTGACGTCACCGTAGCGTTCGCCCGTCTCTCTGCCACCACACCGATGAAGGGACGAAAGATTCAGATATCTAGGCATAAGTCCCTAAATTTCTCAACTTGTGGCCCGAACCGAACCGATACACACCTATGCCCGAGTCCGACCGCCACGAATCAGTCGTCCGATTTCCTGGATGGTATGCCGACCCCGATGACGTGGGCGAACGTTTCTGGAATGGTTCGGTGTGGACGGCCCTTGCGAGAAGCGTCGAATTGTCTCCCGACTTGCTCGGCCCAATCGACCCTTCGCTGCTGTCACTCTTGAACTCATTCGAATCCGACGACCGCTTCGAGGCGCGGGTGTCAGAGGTCTTCGACTACGACTCCACCGAAAAAAATTCACGAGTGTAACGAACGACTGCGGCGATTTCGTCTTCGCTAAGGCGCTCACCAAATGCCGGCATGCCCTTACGTCCATCGGAGATGAGGGCCGCCTGATCTGCCTCGTCGGGGAACGCCGCGAGCACCTTGCCGTCGCTGAGTTGCGTCCCGAGTCCACCGCCACCGGCGCCGCCGTGGCAGCTTGCGCAGCTGCGGCTATACACCTGCTGTCCGAGTCGGAGTTGGTCATCGGCATCAGCCGGAAGCGCAACGGCACCGGCACCGCAGGCCGCAACCACAAATGCGAATCCAACCAGCGCCCCAAATGAGATTGCGTTCCGTCGCACAGACATGAGTGCGATTCTGCCAGCAGCAACGGAGACTGCGTCCCCGTGTGACCAAATTGATCGTGCTGACCACCCAGCGTCGCCGCCTCACTCCGATTCCCGCCATACTGATCGCATGGGCTTCAATCCAGAACGACGTTATCGACGGTCCTCGTTCGACTATTTCTTCGTCGCTGGCAGTGCGCTCGCGGCGATTGGCCTCGTCGTCTGGGCAGTGTGGGGCTAGGTGGCGCGTAAGAAGGCCAAGGGCTCGAAGTACCGGGCAAAGGTCGCCGAACGGGCCGAGCACGACCCCAAGACGAGCCCCGATGTGTCGCCAGCACCGCCAGGGTCGCATCCCGATCCCTCAGACACTGAGGAGTCCGACGTTCGGTTTGTCCAGCCGTATCAGGCAACCAAGCAATACATCTGTCCCGGATGCCACCAGACAATTCAAGTTGGACAGGGCCATGTCGTTGTCGTTCCCGCGCTCGCCCCTGACCTGCGACGCCACTGGCATCGAGGCTGTTGGACCAATCGGCACCGCCGCCGCTAGGCAAGGTCGATGGTCAGGCCGCTAGCCTGTTCACCCATGGCCGACGTAACGCTCTACCACAACCCCAATTGAAGTAGCTCGACCGCAGCGCTGGATGTGCTGCAGCAGCGAGGTATCGACCACGACATCGTGCTCTATCTGAAGACGAAGCCTCAGGCTGACGAACTTCGGGGCATTGTCGCCAAACTCGAAGACCCGGTCGGCGACCTCGTTCGGCGAGACAAGTTCTTCAAAGAGACAATTCTGGGCGAGCAGGGCCTCGACGAAGCAACGCTGGCTGACCCCGAGGTCACTATCGCCCTACTCGAGAAGTACCCCAAGTTGCTCCAGCGTCCCGTCGTCGTCACCGCCGATACCGCAATCATCGGCCGCCCCCGCGATCGGGTCCCCGCACTCTTCGACTAGTTCGAGCGCATCAAAACGCCGCTTCCCAGATCCTGACCGCTCCCTCACCATCGACCTCGGCGACGTCGAAACGAATCTCGTCGAAGCCGTGACCGCAGTTCGCAAGCCAAGCCAATGCCACGCCGCGGATCTTCGCCTGCTTACGGTGATTGACCGCAGCTATCCCACCGCCGAAGCGGTTTGTCGTGCGCGTCTTGACCTCGACAAAGACGACGGTCGAATCCTTCGCACAGATGAGGTCGATCTCGCCGGTTTTACTTCGATAGTTACGAGCGGCGACGACGAATCCCTGCACCTCGTACCAGTCGGTCGCGGCATCTTCGCCAAATCGACCAAGCGCTAGTCGCTCATGGGTCATGTTGTTCCTCCACATCAGGCGCGATTGGTCGCGCATTTTCTGATGCTGAAAGCACGAAACTCAGCGCTTTCGCACTGAGTTGAGCGGCGCCCGAGGGGCGCAATGGCTGAACGAGTCAGCCGAGATGAGAGCATTGCGTCGCCTCAGGCGGCGCAACTGCTGGCGACGTTAGCGATCGCGCTTCTCTTTGATCTTTGCGGCCTTACCGACGCGGTCACGCAGGTAGTAGAGCTTGGCTCGGCGAACGTCACCATGAGTGACGACCTCGATGCGCTCGAGCTTTGGCGAGTGAACGGGGAAGGTCCGCTCGACGCCGACTCCGAAGCTCAGCTTGCGGACGGTGAAGGTTTCACGAATGCCGCCACCTTGGCGGGCGATGACGTGGCCCTGGAATACCTGGACACGCTCACGGTTGTTCTCGATGACCTTTACGTGAACCTTAACGGTGTCGCCAGGTTCGAATTCTGGGATGTCATCGCGGCGCTGTGTTTGCTCAACGAGATCGGTGAGGTTCATCGTAGGTTCCTAGTAATCGGATTGGGTTGCCGCCCGGAGAAGCCATGGCGGCGTTGTCATCGCGGCGCTGGCGATAGTGAAACCATGGCCGGATGACGCGACGGATCATGTTATTGCGGTCCTTCGAGACTTCCACCCCGGCGACCCTGCGGAACTGCGCCGATTCGCGTTACGCGTCGTGCTCAAGCTCGAATTCAGCCAGAAGCGCTCGATCGGGGTCGGTCAACCCACCCTTTGCTGCAATCAGATCTGGACGATGGGTAATCGTTCGAAGAAGCGATTGCGCCCGCCTCCAACGCTCAACTAGCCCATGGTTACCGCTCAACAACACGGATGGGACCGGTAAACCGCGGAAGTCAGCCGGTCTTGTGTATTGGGGGTATTCAAGTAGCCCGTCGCTGAAGGACTCGTCTTCACTCGACGCCGCGTTGCCGAGCACTCCAGGCAAAAGGCGGGCCACCGCCTCTATCACCACGAGGGCAGCCAACTCGCCACCTGCCAGCACGTAGTCGCCAATCGAGATTTCATCGTCGACGAGCTCGGTACGTACTCGTTCGTCGACACCCTCATAGCGCCCACAGAGGAGAGTAAATCCGTCAAGCATCGAGAGCTCCCCCGCATAGGCCTGGTCGAATCGGCGCCCCGTTGGAGAGAGATACAGCAACGGTCGAGGCGGCTTCACCGCATCGATGATGTCGAAGATCGGCTCAGGTTTGAGCACCATCCCTGCACCGCCGCCAAACGGCGAGTCATCAACTGACTGGTGTGGGTCGAGGGTGACCGACCGAAGATCGTGCACATTGATGTCGAGCGCATCAGCCCGCTGGGCTCGACCGAGAATACTCGCGTCGGTGTAGCCAGCAATGATGTCGGGAAAGATAGTCACCACGTCGATGCGCACCGAGGCAGCGTAGTGGGTTACTCGTCGTTCTCGAACAGCCCGTCGGGGACGTTGACTCGAACGACCCCATCGGCCATTGAGCCAAAGAAGGCCAGTGGTACGAGGTTTCCGTCTTCGAGCTCGAGCAAGTCGGAGGCTGGATTGTCGATCACCGAAACAATTTTGCCCCGGTCGACACCATGCTGATCGACAAGTTGGTTTCCGATGAGCTCATGCACGAACACCGTGTCGGCATCGTCAATCGGCTCGGCTGTGATGTTGCGTCCGCGGAGTTGGTCGGCCTGTTCCTTGGTCGTGACACCCTCAAGTGCCATCAACCACTTCTTTCCGTGGGCCTGACCTCGAACGACGGTGAACGCTTCATCGTCCAAAAACAGCACAACACCGCGAGCAGTACGCTCAGCGGTGCGGTCTGTAGTGAAAGAGAAGATCAGTTCGCCTCGTAGGCCGTGGGCCTTCGAGACATGGCCAACCTCAAGCCGATTCGTCACTCGACGAACTCGACCTCGGTGCTCACTGAGTCTTTCGCACCCGCCGCGTTAACCACGGTACGGATTGCTGAGGCAACTCGGCCTCGACGGCCGATTACTCGACCCATGTCGTCTTTGGCGACGGATACGTCGAACCGGATCACAGCGTCACCAAGATCAGTTGCGCTGACCGACACCTCGTCGGGGGAGCTGACAACTGACTTGCACAGGTGCACAAGGACGGCTTCAGCGGTTGGCGCCAACGCGGAATCGCTCACGCGTCGACAGCCTGAGCGGCAGCGGCAGCTTTGGCCACGGCCTCGGCCTCGGCGGCGGCGGCAGCAACGAGTTCTTCAGCGGTCTTGCCCTCTTTGAACGCACCCCATGCACCAGAGACTTCGAGCAGCTTCTGGACACGCTCGGAAGGCTGGGCGCCTTGGCGAAGCCAGCCGACAGCCTTTGCGTTGTCGATCTTGATTTCTGATGGGTCGGTACGAGGGTTGTAGGTGCCCACGATCTCGATGAAGCGACCATCACGGGGGGAACGGGAGTCAGCAGCAACTACGCGGTAGCTTGGTTGCTTTTTCTTACCGGTCCGCATAAGGCGGAGTCGAACGGCCACAGGATTCTCTCTTTGCTTCGGAATACGTCTGGTTTGTCACTGGCTGCACCCAAGGTGGTGCACGAACCAACGACCCTTGAGACTACCGGTTGCGGGAACGTGTTACACCATGTCGGTATCGGGTCTCGCCGGGCTGCTGATAGACAGTTGCGATGGCCGACTCCCCCGATTGCCCACAATGCACCATGCCCGGACCGCTCCTTGGCGACCACGGTTATGAATGCCAGACCTGCGGCTTTGAGTGGGTGGCAGAGGTGGGGGACGACATCGGCGAGGTGCATGACGCGAACGGCAACCGGTTAACAAACGGCGACAGCGTCACGATCATTCATGACATCAAGCTCAACGGCAAGTCTGGCGGAGTGAAGGTTGGCACCAAGGTCAAGTCGATCAGGCTCGTCGCCGGCGACCACCCCATCGAGGGCAAGGTCGACGGCCGTAACCTGCTCATCAAGGCCGAGTTCGTCAAAAAAGCTAACTGACCCGCCAAGCGTCTTGGGTACAGCGTCTTGGGTACCACGTACCAACGACAGTGTCTTCGGTACGTGGTACCCACAACAGTAAAGAAGCAGAGCACGGCAGCGTTTTTGCGTCAGCAAAAAGGCGCTTAGTGAGCGAAGCGAACGGCGCTAGCCGAGTTCGTCGAGGTCGTGAGCCAGCTTCTCGAGGTCGTCTCGGTCGAGACGATCGATGCCAGGCAGCATGAGCGGCGTCTTCTTGGCCTTCGTGCCCGGCTCGCTCACTCTGGTGGTCGACTTCGCGGTCACACGACCGCCACCCTTCTTAGCCTTCTTGCCCTTACGGCCCTTCTTGACCTTCTTCGTTCCTAGGCCACCAAGGCGCTTCATCATCTTTTGCATCTCGGAGAATTGCTTCACGAGGAGCGCAACCTGGTTGGGGTTTGTGCCTGAGCCAACGGCGATGCGCTGGCGACGAGAGGCATCTATGACGCCAGGCTCGGCCCGCTCGGCGGCGGTCATCGACTTGATGATGCCCTCGATTCGGGCAAGCTCGCCCTCGTCGATATCAGCGTCGCGCATTTCCTTGGGGAGCCCTGGCAGCATGCCGATGAGGCCTTTCAGTGGCCCCATCTTCTTGAGTTGCTGCATCTGGTCGAGGAAGTCGTCGAGGGTGAATCGACCTTCCATCAGCGCTTGGGCTGCAGCCTCGGCTTCGTCCTTCTCGTAGGTCTGCTCTGCCTTCTCAATGAGACTGAGAACGTCGCCCATGCCAAGGATTCGGCTAGCCATACGGTCGGGGTGGAAGAGTTCGAACTCGTCGAGCTTTTCGCCGGTTGCGGCGAAGGCGATTGGTTTGCCGACGACCTCTTTCACTGAGAGCGCGGCGCCACCACGGGCATCGCCGTCGAGCTTGGTGAGGATCACACCATCGAGCGAGAGCTTCTCGTTGAACGCCTCGGCCACATTGACCGCATCTTGGCCGGTCATTGCGTCGACGACGAGGAATGTGTAATCAGGCGAAATCGCTTCCGAGATCTGCTTGATCTCTTCCATCAGCGCTTCGTCGATGGCGAGGCGGCCGGCGGTGTCGACAATCACCACGTCGCGCCCAAGACGACGCGCCTCGGCAATAGCGTTGCGGGCCACCTCAACCGGAGTCGATGCCTCGCTGTATACCGGTACGTCTACTTGGCGGCCTAGGGTCCGGAGTTGCTCGACGGCGGCCGGACGCTGCAGGTCGGCACCGACGAGCAGCGGGTTACGACCCTGGGCCTTGAACCATTTGGCCAGCTTGCCCGAAGAGGTGGTTTTACCTGAACCCTGAAGGCCAGCCATCATGACAACGGTCGGCGGTTTGGAGTTGTAGCGAATTGAGATCGTCTCGCCACCGAGGCTGGCTGTCAGCTCTTCGTTGACGATCTTGACCACTTGCTGGGCCGGGTTGAGGGCCTTGTGCACCTCTTCGCCGAGAGCACGGGCCTTGATGCGATCTCGAAGGCTCTTTACGACGCCGATATTTACATCGGCCTCGAGCAGGGCGAGGCGGATCTCGCGGAGAGCCTCGTCGACATCGGCCTCGGTAAGAACGCCCTTGTTGCGGAGCTTCGAGAAAATGCCATCGAATTTGTCTGTCAGTGACTGGAACATGAGATTCGCAGCTTAGCGGGCGACAGGAGGTGATCGAACCGTCACGCTTGTCGGCGAGTAATAAGAGTCCGCGGGTCACAGGCCGCACGCACTCTCCTGTGCAACCGAGTCGAAGCACGGGTGCCAACAAGCACCGAATCAACCTGGTTCCAGGCTTCGTCAGCCCGGGCGGATTCTGCGCCGCCTGGCGAATAAAGGGCCTCGTCGAGGATTGGCGTAAGCCGGAGAACGCTGTCTGCCTCTTCGCGTAGGTCAAGGGTGTCGAAGCGATGTGAAAGGTCGATTGTCGACTCGTGCTGCTCGATGGGGTGGCCAAGGTCGACAAGGCGGTCGCGCAGCTCGATCCAGGCTCCGAGCGCGCGGTCATTCGGATCAGTCCGCGCCCTACGTCGCCTCGACCGGACTCGCTTCGCGACGACAACGCCTCCCACCAAAGGGATGAGCAAGAACACGGCGAGCCACCAGAGCGACCGTGACGCCACTACGGCATCGTCGGTTAGCTCAGGGGCCAAAACCGGCGGCGCAACCTCGTCGAGAGGCGCAGTGTCACTTGCTCCCGACTGGGTTGAGGTCACCGGTTGGCGCGGCGTGGTGTCTGACACTGCGTTTGCCTTGTTGGTTGGGTCGACCCGAGCCCACCCTTGCTCGGTCCACACCTCAGCCCACGAGTGAATCAGGTCTTCACTCACGACAACCGAGGGGGCGGCCGAGGTAAGCGGGCTCGGCAGCGCGTAGCCGACGACTACGCGCGCTGGTACGCCAAGGCGACGCGCTGTTATGGCATATGCAGCGGCCGATTGCTCGGCGAAGCCAACATGATTTGCCCGAGGCCCATCCTCAGCTCTCACGAAGTCAGCGATCGCGGCCAGTGAGTGTCCACCTGGGGCGTTCTCGTTGTAGCCGAACTCCTCCGACCGAAATACTGCCTCAAGCTCAAGCAATTGTTCGACGGAAACGGGACCCGGCGTGAGCGATGTCGCAATGAAACCGTCGATTGCCCCGACCAATATGTCGTCCTGATCAGGGAGATTTGTCGACTGCCAGATCGTCGCGGGTATCGAGCCGAGGGTTGCCTGTTCATCCAGACGCCGATTATTGAGTTGCACAACGATCGTGTACTCATCGATCGGGTCGAGCGATGCGATGGTTCCCGTCGACGCGTTCCAAAGCAAATCGGCGTCAGAAATCTCTCTGACATCACCCGTTCGCGGTAGGGAACGGAACGGATAGTCGACAAGAAGCCGAACCGTCTGTCGCAACATCGGGCCAGTGGGCGTTGACGCAGATTCTTGGCGGTCAGGAAGCACGGCACCCGCCGGAGTAAATGCCGTTGCTGATGCGAACACCGCGCCGTCATAGCTGTCGAGCACTGCCACGGGGATGTAGTTAATCGCATCATCGTCCCCGAGGCCGGCAACGGAGATCTCGAACACCGGCGACGCCGCTTCAGCAACCTGGCCAGACTTCACTGACGCGAGTGGTGTGCTTTCCTCGACGGAGATAACAGTGCGCTGAAGCTCGTCACGTAGCGCAAATGGCACATCTCGTAGCCCAGCGGTACCAATCACAGCCATCACCAATGCTGTTCCTAGACCGATTACAGCAGCAGAAACGCCACTGCGAATCAACGCCCGGCGGGTGTGAGCTGACGATGCGGAACCCTCTGAAAACGCAATACCAGCCGGGAGCGAAGCCGAGTCGCTCGCAAGGAGAATCCCTGCGAGCAGCGCAAATCCTGCGCCAAACCACATCGTCGGTTGCTGCACATCGATCGTGTACGCGAAGGCTGCGCCAAGGCCCAGGATGCCAGCGAGGATGCCTCGTGCTCGAGTGGCCTCGCTCCATGCAGCCCAGGCGGCGAAGAATGACAACAGGCCACAGATAAGTACGGGTGGCGCCACTAGCTCCGCCGAGCTCGCCACAAGCAGTCCAGTCGTCGCGAGCCGTTTCCAGCCCGTAATCAGATCTGGCGCCAGTGAAGCCACGTCGCCGGGAAAAGCCACAGCCAGAAGTGCTACCAGCCCTGCGAAGGTGCCAGCGACCCCTTCGAGAATCCGGCGCCCTAGGCGCCGCAATCCGACCGCCAACCCCGCGCCAATCACACACGCAAGGCCGATGGTGAACGCGGGCTTTCCGTCGGCATAGATCGACTGCCACTGCACAATGCTGGCCGCCACAAGCAGAGTTGCGATAAGGGCTGCAATCAAGCGAGTCCACGGACGATCACCGCCAACCTCAGGCTCATCGTGAATCTCATCGCCATGCACTTCATCGCCATGAACGGACGGCCTCACCGGAATGTTGACTGCCACTTGGCTGCCACCTCCTCGCTCGTCTCGCCGACAATCGTCAACGCACCGGGAATTTCGACGCGTCCAAGAACTGCCCGTCGGCCGAGCTGAATCACCGTAACCATGTCGAATCTCGACCTCGCCCTTGACACACCGACGACCTGGCTCGGATCGGGGCGTCCGGTCACCGCTCCGAGCGACACTCCCTCGACACCCTCGGCAAACTTCACCACGGCGTTGAGACCGGCGTCATCAGTAGCCAGTTCAGCTTCCGCCAAAAGACGAAGAATTTGACCTTGTCCTTCGCCGCTCGCCGACGCATCCGCTGCTTGTCCGTTGGTTGTGCGGAACATGACCGGATACCGCGAATTGCAGCCCGCGACGACCAACGACGCTGCGATTCGAGCGGCATCTTCGAACTCGTCTCCCTGATATGAGCTCGTCGAGGTGTCGAGAACAATCATGAGCCGCGGTTCCGAAGTGTGGATGTTCTTCCGCACCATCAGCTCGCCGGTCTTCGCCACAGAGCGCCAATGAACAAGCCGGAGATCGTCGCCAGGAACATAGTCGCGGAGGCTATGAAAGGAGATCCCACCTTCTTGCGGTCGGCGCGATGCGACACCTTCAAGTTCGCGGCGTTGGCCAGTCGGCAGGGCCGACATCTGATGCGTCTTGGGGTAGACGACCAGCTTGAGCACAGACCCAAGTTGATCGGTCGCCTTGGTCAACCCAAGCGGACCAACACGGCTGATAGAGATGGGGCCGACGCCAAAGACGCCTCGCTGTTCGGTGCCGAGCACTAACTCAGTTTCGTGGGCCTCCCCCGGCCCGAGCGAAGGTACTGCCACGGCGGCGTCGTGGGCACCGAGTCGATTCGTCGCGATGAGTGGAGGCGAGGCAGTTGCTCCGGTATTTAGGACAGTGAGGCGTGTGCTGCACCGCTCCCCCGCAGACACCTGTCCCGGCGAGATCAGCTGGCGGCACGTCATGCTCACCGTGCGAATGACCGACACAACGCCGACCAGAAGCGCGATCCCGAGCGCCACACCGAATGCGATGAGCAAAGGATAGGAGACGAGAAAACCACCGATGATCGCCAAAAGGGCGGCGAGCCCAACGGTTTTTCCGCGCTCGGTGAGCATCAGACTCGGGCGTCCGGCAGTGGCACAGCCGAGATGGCCTGGTTAACCAAGACGGAAGCCGAAATGCCTTGAAGCTGTGCTTCGGGAGTCAAGAGCATGCGATGGCCGAACACGAAAGGAGCAAGATCGCGCAAGTCTTCGGCACTCACAAAGTGGCGACCGCGAGCGGCGGCCCAGACCTGTCCCGATCTGACCAATGCCAACGACCCGCGAGGGCTCACGCCAAGTCGCAGTTCGGCCATCGACCGTGTCGTTGACGCGAGGCTCGTTGCGTACCGAAGCAACGATTCAGCGACGTGGACCGCTTGACCGATCTCAATGAGCTCTTCGAACTCGCGGCCAGTAACAACCGACGGCAGGGTCTCTGGTCGCTCTCCTCGCAGCCGATTGGCAATCGCCTCGACCTCGGCATCATGGCTTGGATATCCGAGCGACATACGCATCATGAAGCGATCGATCTGAGCTTCTGGGAGATGATAAGTGCCATCGAACTCAACGGGGTTTTGGGTTGCAAGCACGACGAACGGGCGAGGGACAACATGCAGTTGGCTGTCGACGGTCACCTGTCGCTCCTCCATCACCTCGAGCAACGCGGCCTGCGTCTTTGGTGAAGCCCGGTTGATCTCATCAGCCAGCACCACGTTGGCGAACACGCCTCCTGGATGAAACTGAAACTTCCCGTCTCGAGTGTTATAGATCATCGACCCCGTCACATCGGTCGGTAGAAGATCAGGGGTGAACTGTATTCGACTAAACGAGCACTCGATCGACGCGGCCATGGCCTTCGCCAGGCTCGTCTTGCCGGTCCCCGGCACGTCATCGATGAGGAGATGACCTTCGGCCAACATACAAGTGAGGGCAAGCCGGATCTCGCCCGGCTTACCTCGGATCGCCCGCGAAATATTGTCGTGGAGCGCCTCGAACTTCTCTTGGAATACTTCTGCGTGCCTTGGTTCTAGTGTGCCGATCATGGGTCCCTCCAGATGATGTTTCGATAGGTAGATCGTCCGTGGCGCCGGCCAAATTCGCCACCAAAATTTCTGCCGTTTGGCTAGCCCGTCAACGCGACGTAGGCCACTATCGCGACCAGAACAATGAGCGCGCCGACGATGAGCACAAGCCGTCCTACGTTTGCCGACTCCGCCGGCACCGCCTCGACAACGGATCGATCGGGGTCGATGTGTGGGGCCGCACTCCTTGGTTGAATCGTTGGCCGGTGCGACGATTCGGCCGAAACCGATTCGAGGCCGAAGGCGACAGACCGAGATGGGTTAGCCGACTCGGCCGGCGCGGAGGTTGGGATGATTGTTATCCCGTCAGCAAGAAGTTGCTCGTCGTCAGACCGCACTGTTTCTTTCACTTGTGCTGTCGTCTTCACGAGATCAGGCTCGTTCACAAGAATAAGGTCAGCGTCCGCCGGCACTACGTAATCACGCGATGGGTGAAGGCCAGGGGGCGGGGTGGGCGGAACACTGCCGCTGCTTATCGGATTGAGCGACGGCAGCCGTTCAAGATCGCGAGCAGCACTCACTGCGGCACCGCTCGCCACAATCATCTTCGGCTCGACATCGAACGCGAGCGGACAATCGAGCGACGCTCGCAAGAGTTGGGCGACCAGCGGAATGCGGCTCGACCCGCCGACCATCAAGACGCAACGCAAATCGGCCGAGGTCACACCCGCCGACTGCACGACAGAATGAAACAGCTCAATCGTGTCGGCGACACGATTGTGTATGAGCGACTCGAAGTCAGCTCTCGTGATGCGAATTGTTGTGTTGAGCGAAGGAAAGAGAATCGGGATGTCGGCGACGGTGTCTTCTGACAGGAGACGTTTCGCGTCGCGGCAGCGATCTCGCAATGCGTATGCGGCCGTGCGGTTCTCGGCAGTGTCTTCGAGATCTGCTACGTCGAAGTTGCCACAAACAAAGTCGAAGATCACGTCATCGAAGACGTTTCCGCCGACACGGTCAATGCCGGTCGGCTTACCCTGCAGAGCGAAGCCAAGCGCAGTGCGTCGGAGAATCGCTCCATCAAAGGTCCCGCCGCCGAGATCGTACACACCAACCAACTCGTCTTTTCCAATGCGCTCAGAAACCACGTATTGGATGCCGGCAGCCTCGGGCTCGGCAAGAAAACCAGGGTTTTCAACACCGGCGATTGCTGCGGCCTCTGCAAGACGACTCAGGTAGTGCTGGCCCCAATGAGCGGGGTGCGTCAACGTTACCGAGGCCGGCGGCTCACCTTGGAGGCGGGCGGCCTTCTCGAGCACCCAGCCGAGCGAATATCCGAGGAGTTCAGTCGGACGGTGTTCGCGGCCGCCGGCAACAATTGGAGTGTCGGTTCCGAGACGACTCTTTGCATGCCGCACGACCGAAGTCGGATCAGACTTCGCCCGCAGCTCAGCCTTTTCACCGAACAGCAAGTCATCGCCGCGATCAAAGAGCACAGAAGGAACGTCATCAGAGTGGTCGCCTAGCTTCAACGAGCGCGCTCGCGCCCCGGGCTCGCACACGGCCGCGGCCGTATACGTCGTCCCAAGATCAACGCCAATCGCATAGCTCATGCTGAAATTCCGCGCCGCTGCGGCATAGCACCCTCCAACAAGTGCGACGATACGCCACCCACTGAGACTTCGCCACTCGATCCTCAGCTTCGGTTACGGCAAAGAGTTTCTGTCTTTTCGTCGTGCACGAGATTCGCCGAATAGCTAGTGTCGGAAACATAGATTTATGAGAGGGATCAAATGCGGAGTGCTCTGGCAAGGCTGAGCACGCCTTCATTGGCGGCTGGCGCGATCGTTACAACGATCGCGCTGTTAATCGGCGTACTAATAGTTCAGTCGAACACTGAAACAGAACTTGAACAACGGCTAGGCGACGGCGCGGCTTGGCTCGCGTCGTCTGAGATAGGCGGCGTCTCACTGCTCGATGGCGCGTCTGGCACGTCCGCCACCGACTTGGTCGTCGCATCGGCCGGAGATGTATTCGGCGTCGTGCAGTGGGGGTCGGACGCACTCGTTGTCAACGAGACAAGGGGCTCAGTCTCGCGCCTCGATGGAGCGACCTGGCGCATCGGAACCGGCGAGATCCGGTTCGCCGAACCGGGCGGCGCCCTTCGCGTACTGGCCGACGGAGAAACCGGCTGGGTTGTTGCCGATGGCTTGGTGAGTTCAATCAACCTCGAAGATCTGGGGGTGCTCGACCAGTACGCCATCGGCTCTACGGTCACCTCAGCAGCAATTGGCAATAACGGAACGCTCTTCCTCGGTAGCGACGCTGCGGATGGCTCTGTGATGTCCATCAGCGCTGAGGACGAATCGCCACAAACCGTGTCTGGGCTTTCGGGTTCGGCTGTTCTTGTTGAGCTAGGTGATCGAGTCGGCGCCATCGATACCGAGGCACAGTCAGTGTGGATCGAGGGCGAGGGGATCGTCTGCGATTCACTCCCGTACCCCGAAGGCGAATCTGTTCTGGCTGGAGGGTCGTCCGACTTTTTGGTAACCGTCAGCTCCGCTGGCCGCTTAATGGTGTGGGACCCGACCAAGTCTGGATGCCCTGATGCAAACGGCGTCCTCGAACTGGACCGCGGTCGATTTGGCTCCCCGGTGATGTCAGATGGTTGGGGCCTCGTTCCCGACTACGAAGCGTCAGTCGTTTACATCTTCGAAGGGGCAGGCGAATCGCTTACTCGAGTCGATCTGACCAACGTCCCTGAGGGAGCTCATTTCGATCTGATCGAAGAGGGAGGGAGCGTCTGGTACAACGATGCGGCGAGCGATGCGGCAGGCCTCGTGCGACGCGACGGCACCATCACGGCACTTTCAAAGTATCTCGATGGCGATGAAGGGTTCTCCGTCGCCCCGCTCGATCAATCGGACGCCGATCAAGCGGCGCAGGTTGCTGGAGTGCAACTCGAGCGTGACGAGGCGACCACGACGACAACAGCTGCGCCCTCCGACGAGGCAACACCAACGACCGCCCCTGCGGGTGTTGCGGTTCCAACCCCCGAAGACACGACGTCCTCGACCACTTCCACCACTACGCCCCAATCGCTTGCTATCGAGATCGCCGCTGGCGCCCAGCAGGCCGTGGCGGGAGACTCCGTCACGTTCTCTGCATTAACACTTGCCGGACAACCAACTAGCTACACCTGGTCGATCAGCCCATCAGCGGCGATGAGCACGTCCACCTTGCGGTCAACCCAGATTACTTTCGCCAATACTGGCTCCTACATAGTCAGCGTCAACGCATGCGATGCCGCCAGCCAATGTGCGAGCGCAAACGCGTCCTTCGCCGTTGTTGGGAATCCCGACCAGATTCAGCTGGTCGCGGCAATTCGGGGCGCGTCGTCGGTCCAGACAGGCAAGGACCTCCGGTTAGCCGATGCCTCACAAGGAAACCCAGAGTCGTGGAGCTGGAGCTTAGATGGAGGCACATCAGCCTCATCGACCTCGGCTGATGTCACGGTGCGCTGGGACACGCCAGGTCTCAAGACGGTGTCACTCACCGTCGAACGCGATGGGGTGACGAAGTCAGCAACGAAACAGATCACTGTCTCCGACCCCGCAACCGAGCCATCGCCTTTCGGGGTTTCGTGTAACACGACCAGTCTCGATGCTGGTGCCAACGCGTTCTGTCAACTGTCTGGCACCGCGACAGATTTCGCAAACCTCCAATGGACGGCAACAAACGGCGGGCAACTCTCGTCGCCCACATCCGCCGATACCAATGTCACCAAGGTCGTCGCGGGGTCGGTTGTCGTCACGCTGAAGGCCACCGACATTGGCACCGGTAAAGCGGCAAGCGACAGCGTCACTATTGCCTTCGCAACCCCTCCGGCCGTTGAAGTTTCTCCATCAATCTCCGGCCCGTCCTCGGTAGAAACTGGTGGAGTCAACACCTTCACTGCCAACGGGAGCGGCGTCGAGTCTGCGACTCTTGTGTGGAAGGCCACCGGCGCCACAATTGGCTCGCCAAACGCCCAAAGCACCACGCTCCGGTGGAACACGGCCGGCGTCTACGAAGTTGAGCTGACCGCAAATGGCGTACGAGCGGTCAAGTCAGTAACCGTGACCGACGCACCAACGGCATCAACCCCACTCGTGGTCACCGTCACCAACGATGGTGCACAAGAAACCTCATTCCACATGACGATCAGCCTGAATCGCTG
>RCMY010000075.1_pt1 | contig 85154 bp, 72 predicted proteins | sample 2041341 | NCBI WGS metagenome assembly RCMY01 (sample SAMN09708234, study PRJNA481090) | Marine sediment metagenome, whole genome shotgun sequencing project. | reverse complement strand
TCTTCCGGGTTTGGGTATGGTGTCGTCGGGAAATTACCGTCAGGCTTTTCCTGTTCCGGAACTGCAAGAACGTTTGAAAATCCCAGTTCCTTAAGTATCCTTCTTACCGGGATGTTGCCTGAACCGTGGATGGGTGTATAGATAATTTTCAGGTCTTTTGCATGTTCTTTCACCATGTCTTTTTTTACGGTTAAGGTTTTGATGGACTCCATATAGGTCTTCATGACCTCTTCGCCAATGTACACCAGCAGATTCTTTTCAAGAGCTTCCTTCTCTGAAATGGAAGACACATCCTCAAACTTCTCGATGGCATGCATTTCTTTCAGGATCTTATCCGCCTCTTCATCCGTGACCTGACCTCCATAGGATCCATATACTTTGAATCCGTTGTATGCCTGAGGATTGTGGGAGGCTGTGATGACGATGCCCGCACTGGCTTTATAGTGCCTTACCGCAAAGGACAGAAGCGGTACTGGTGCAAGGGTTTCATAGAGATAGACTTTCACTCCATGGGCTGCAAGGATCTGGGCTGAGACCATGGCGAATTCATCGGATTTGATTCTTGAGTCATAGGCAATGGCACAGGATGGATTCTCCACGTTTTTCACCAGATGCCTTGCAAGACCTTCTGCTGCTTTTCCAACGGTGTGGATGTTCATGCGGTTGGTACCTGCGCCGAGGACACCTCTCAGGCCAGCGGTGCCGAATTCAAGCTCTGTATAGAAACGGTCCTCCAGTTCTTTTTCATCTTCAATGCTCCGAAGTTCCGTTTTAAACTCCTCGGAAACAAAATCACTTTCAAGCCATTCATTGAGTTTTACTTTATAAGACATGGTAAAATTCCTCCTTTGTTCATCTCAATTCTACTCACATTATATAATAAACCACTGAAATATTCACCGTTTAATCTGATTCCTCGGTGAAATTCAAAAAAGAAATGAACTTTCGCCACAATAGATGAAAATCCATGGAGAATAGTCTAAAATGAAAGTATCGGAGAATGTGAAAATTCATTGTAATACCATGAGAATTATGCTATTATTCAATAGTTATTTTTGGAATAAGAAATTCAGGGAAACTGATGAGAATTGTGAAAGAAGGTGGCTGTAAAGTTGTATAAGCTGAACCAAAATGAAACGCCTCTTTTTGATGCGCTTATGGAATATGTAGACCGTGGAACCGTCCCTTTTCATGTGCCGGGTCACAAAAAAGGCGAAGGAATCGAGAAGAGCTTTAAAAAGTTCATGGGGGAAAACCCCTTTAAAATAGATGTAACGGTGTTTCAGCTGGTGGATTCACTCCATCATCCCACCGGACCCATCAAGAAAGCACAGGAACTGGCTGCGGACGCCTATGGTGCAGACGCCTCCTTCTTTTCTATTCACGGCACATCGGGCGCCATCCAGGCCATGATCATGTCTGTGGTTGGAGCGGGAGATACGATTATCGTGCCAAGGAATGTTCATAAGTCCATTACCGCAGGTATTATTCTCAGTGGTGCAATCCCTGTCTATATGCAGCCTGAGCTGGATAAGAAACTTGGAATCGCCCAAGGAGTAACACCAGAAACCGTGGAGAAAACCTTAAAAGAAAACCCCCATGCGAAAGCAGTGCTTATCATTAATCCTACCTATTATGGGGTAGCGACACAGCTTCAGAAAATTGCTGAAATTGTCCATGAGTATGATATTCCACTTATTGTAGATGAAGCCCATGGACCACATCTGGCTTTCTCAGAAAAGCTTCCCATGTCCGCCATGGAAGCAGGCGCCGATCTTTGTGCCCAGAGCACTCATAAAATCATCGGGGCCATGACTCAGGGGTCCATTCTTCATGTGAGAACGAAGTATGTCAGTGCCGCTAGAGTGCAGCAGATTATGAACCTTCTGCATACCACCTCTCCTTCCTACATCCTTCTGGCTTCATTGGACACTTCCAGAAAGCAGATTGCCCTGGAGGGAGAAGAGCTTCTGGAAAAGGCCATTGAAAATGCCAACTATTTAAGAGCGGAAGTGAACAAAATCGAGGGATTCTATTGTTTCGGACCGGAACTCGTTGGAAATCCTGGTGTGTTTGCGGTGGATCCCACCAAGATCTGCATCACCTGCAGAGATCTAGGTATCACAGGATTCGACCTGGATATGATCCTTGCGAACAAATACCATATCCAGATGGAGCTTTCAGATCTATACAATACGCTCGCGGTGGGCAGTTTTGGTGATACCCGGGAAAATATGGATAAGCTCATTCATGCGCTGAATGAAATCAGCGAGGAGTATAAGGACAAGAACCAGGTGAAACCTGATTTCATTGATATTCCTTCTATTCCGAAGCAGGTTCTCATTCCTCGTGAAGCTTTTTACGCGGAGAAAGAGTCTATGCTCCTGGAAGACAGTGTCGGTGAGGTTTCCGGAGAGTTCCTAATGGCCTACCCTCCCGGTATTCCAGTGCTGTGCCCTGGTGAAGTCATCACAGAAGAAATCGTAAACTACGTCTCGGACCTGAAGAAAACAGGACTTTATGTCCAGGGTACCGAGGATCCTCGAGTAGAATACATCAAAGTAGTGCGCTAAAGTAATAAAGCCTGCAGACATCCATAGGTGATGCGCTGCAGGCTTTTTTTACGGTCCAGGAAATCAGCGGAAGGTTTTTGGGCGGTCCAGAATCAGATACTTCAGAACGCTCAGATATTCCCGGAGATAGGATTTCAGAATGATACTGGGAGGTGTTTTGGCAGGAAGGCCCACTGCCTTTACACCAAAATCTTTAGCGGTCAAGGTGCTTCTGAAGATATGGAAGTCATTGGTGACAATGCCGATGAGAAGATCCTCTTTTTGAAGTCCTAGATTTTTCTCGTTCATGATCTGAATGCTGTAAAGAAAGTTCTCATAGGTGTTATAGGAATTCTCTTCCACAAAAATGCGCTCTTCCGGAATGCCTTGAGACACAAGATCTCTCTTCATGGCAGACGCTTCTGTCATCTCCTCGCCACGTCCCAGACCTCCAGATACAATGGCCAGGACTTCGGGATGATCTTTCAGGTAGGCAGCACCCCGGTCCAGACGATGCTGCAGCGCGGGTGAAGGTATGGTGCCATAAAGCCTTGCACCAAGAATGATCAGGACGTCGGGTTCTTCCTGTGGCTCTTTCTGCGCAAAGTAGATGATAAAACCTTCGATGACAAGAAAGGTCCCTATAAAACAAACAAGAAGAAAAAAAAGGATCTTTTTTGCGATTCTGGACGATGCGCTTTTACTCAGCTTCTCTTTTTCCATGTGAACTCCACTAAGGTCAGAAGACAGCCTTCCATGTCATAGATTTCATGATAGCTTTTTGAGTCTTCGAGCAGGCATCGGATGAGAACTTTGCCGCCGGGCATCTTTTCTTTCTTGTATACAATGGAAAGATCCTCCACGACATGATCCTGAAGAAAGCTTTCGTCTTCATCCGTGGTTAAGGATTCCATGGCCCATTCCACATAGACTGTGTTGTTCACATGACCATTGCTGTCTATATCATGGAAACGCAGCTCAATCTCTTTTTCATAGGTATAGTCCTGTGCCCTTCGTTTCTTTAAAGGAGCTGTGGAGAGGCTCTCCACAATGTAGGTCTGCTCTTCTGTCAGTTCTGAATCAAACTGTGAGAAGTAAACCTTCTGTACATCTTCTGGGACCTTGACCATCTTCCGCTTTTCATAATCAATGACGATCCAGACAGAAACGGCATAGCCTATGAGAGTCCCCTCCTCATCCTTTACGAGAAAATAACGGTGGGAATAGATGTCTTTATGAAACAGCGCAAAAGTTGTGAAATGGAGTTTTTTTGCGTAGTAATCCCCTTTGAACAGTTTGATGTTCCAGGAGTAAAGCACCCAGACCATGCCTCTTCTCTCCATATAGTCCGGAGCAAGCCCCAGGCTTACGGTATGGTACATTGAGGTTGTATTGAGCATCTGCATAAAGGCATCCAGTTTCAGGTGTAGAAAACGGTCCACTTCTTTGAAGTCCACTATCATGGATTTTGTATAGTCTTTCATGAATTTCCTCCAGTCGTCAAATAAGTATAAGAATTATAAATGGAATCTCTTGTGACATTGTGATTTTCGTCACGGATATAATGAATATATCGCAAAGTTTTTAAAATGGCCTTAAGATTTCGGAAATACATGAGATACAACTGGATTGAATAAAATGAAATTATTCGTTATAATGATGAAAATTAAAGAGAACAGGAGACAAAAGAGATGGAAGATATACTGATTCTTGTGGATGAGAAAGACAATTTCCAAGGATACATGGGAAAAGAGGAAGCACATATCAAGGGGATAAAGCACAGAGCGTTCAGTATTTTTGTCTTCAACGACAAAAAAGAGCTGCTCCTTCAGCAAAGGGCGCTTCACAAATATCACACACCAGGTCTCTGGGCCAATACCTGCTGCAGTCATCCAAGATATGGCGAAACCACAGACAGTGCGGTTCACCGAAGACTTCCGGAAGAGATGGGATTTGATTGTGAGCTGACCCACATTTATGAGATGTCTTATGAAGTGAAGTTTGACAACGGCATCATTGAAAATGAGTATGACCACGTATATATTGGACGCTATGAAAAGGACCCTGAAGTGAATCCTGAAGAAGTGCAGTCTTTCCGATGGATCTCCCTACCGGATCTCATGGCGGAGATGGAGGATGAGCCGGAGAAGTATACATTCTGGTTCAAAAAAATCATGAAAGAGTTTGACTTTACAGCAATTCTTTGAAAACACGCAATAAATAGAAGGAGCATCCAGGTCGGATGCTCCTTCTTATTTATAGAATGCTCTTTAAAGTGTCAATGAAGCTGAATGGGTTTCGTCATAGAGGTATCCTTCGTTCAAAGCTTTTAGGTTCACTTCCTGAAGCTGTGGTTTAAAATACTGCTTGATGAGTCTTTCAAGAAGCTCCTGGGAGAGCCCCAGCTCTTTAGCGAGAATCCCAAGGAGAATCATATTGGCGGCTTTCCCATTCCCCAGGGCAATGGCTTTTCCCTGCGCATCCAGAGAAATGACGTCTATCCCCTTCTCCTTCAACACAGAAAGAGAATTTTCAGGGTAAACCTCTTTGCCCACGTTGACGAGATAAGGACGGATCTCATGAAGACTGGAGATTACTTTACCCTCTTCTTTCAGAAAGCCGATCCATCGGAGGGATTCGCTCTTTTCGAAAGACATGATGTAATCCGCAGTGCCTTTCTCAATGAGCGGAGAATATACTTTCTCTCCATAACGCACCTGGGTGGACACACTTCCCCCACGCTGCGCCATACCATGGACTTCACTCATTTTTACATCATATCCCAGCTCGATGAGTGCGGCGGACAGGAGATTCGAGGCGGAAATGGTTCCTTGACCGCCTACACCGACAAATAAAATGTTCGCTTCTTTACGCATGAACAAGATCCCCCTTCTTTTCAATGGCCTGGAACGGACAGACCTGATAGCAGAGTGTACAGCCATTGCACATCTCACGGTCGATGAATACACTGCCGTCCTTCATGAAAATAGCCGGACATCCAGTACGCACACAGGTTTTGCACTTTCTGCATTTCTCCTGATCGATCTCCACATAGGAGTTTCTTCTAAGGACCTGTACTTCCTTCAAAAGTGCGCAGGGTTCCTGGGTGATGATGACAAAGGGCTCTTCGCAAGCTTTGGCTGCTTTGATGACTTCCTTTGCTTTATCCTGATAGTAAGGGTTGATGATTTTGATGTTTTCGTCTTTGATGCCCAGAGAACGGACAAGCATTGGGATATTGATGTCCCCTGCTGTTTCTCCCATGAGGGTTTTTCCAGTTCCTGGGTTCTGCTGGTGACCTGTCATGCCTGTGGTGCGGTTGTCCATGATTACGGTGACCAGTGGGATTTTATTGTAGATGGAGTTCACCAGTCCTGTGATACCGGAATGGAAGAAGGTGGAATCGCCAATAAAAGAAAAGATCTTTTTCTTTTTATCTCCCTGGAGCTCCAGTATCTTCTGCATCCCCGTTCCTGCTGAAATGGATGCACCCATGCAGATGACGGTATCAGTGACATTGATGGGGTCCATGGCGCCTAAGGTGTAACAGCCGATGTCTCCGGAGGCGATGATATCCCTGTCTGTTTTCAGTGCGTTGAAGAAGCCTCTATGGGGACATCCGGCACAGAGCACAGGAGGTCTTGTGGGCGCTTTGCTTTCCATCACAGGAGGCATTTTGGGTGATTCTGACAAAAATGCTTCACGGATGATCTCTGGATTCAGTTCGCCACAGGTGGGAAGGACATCCCGGCCGGTGCAGTGGATGCCCATGGCCTTGATTTCCTTTTCCAGATAAGGTTCGTTCTCTTCGATGACAATGATTTCCCGCATTTCTTTGGCGAATTCCTGAATCAGCTCTTTTGGCAGCGGGAATGTCATGCCCAGCTTCAGATAAGAAGCGCTTTCTCCAAATACTTCCTTGGCATAAGCATAGGAGATGCCGGAGGTGATGATGCCAAGCTGCTCCGTATGTTTCTCCACTTTATTCAATGAACTGTGGCAATTATAAATTTCAAGACTTTTCAGACGTTCTTCCACAATGGGATGTCTTCTTTGGGCATGACCAGGGGTCATGACATTTTTCAGCTTGTCCTTTTTGTATTCTCTCACAGGGATCTCCACTCTGTCCTCCAGATTCACCAGAGACTTGGAGTGGTTCACTCTTGTTGTGGTGCGGATCATCACAGGGGTATCAAACTCCTCGCTGATCTCGAAGGCTTTTTTGGTGAAGATACGGCATTCTTCAGAATCTGAAGGCTCCAGCATAGGGACCTTCGCATGAGGTGCGTAGAACCTGTTGTCCTGCTCGTTCTGGGAAGAGTGCATGCCTGGATCATCTGCGTTGATGATGACAAATCCGCCGAGAACACCGATATAAGCCATGGTGAAGAAAGGATCTGCAGCCACGTTGAGACCCACATGCTTCATGGTGGTCAATGCCCTTGCTCCCATGATGGATGCTCCAGAAGCGGCTTCCATCCCGACTTTTTCATTCGGTGCCCATTCGGAATAGACTTCTTTATACTGGGACAGATTCTCCAGAATTTCTGTGGAAGGCGTTCCTGGATAAGCGGAGGCAAAATGCACCCCTGCTTCAAAGGCTCCTCTTGCAAGAGCTTCATTTCCGGTCATCAATGCTTTCATATGGTTTCCCCCTCGGTTCTTGTCATGAGTACAGCCAGTGCGATGCTGTTGAGTTTTGCTTCGCTGGAATCAGACCTTGAGGTCAGAATCACAGGACACTTGGCGCCTAGTATGATGCCGGCACTGTCGGCGTCTGCCATATAGGTAAAGGACTTTCCGAGGAAGTTCCCGGATTCAAGGCTTGGCACAAGAAGCACATCGGCATCTCCAGCGACCTTTCCTTTATACCCCTTATGCAGTGCGGATTCTTTGGATATGGCAATATCAAAGGATAGAGGGCCTTCCACAAGAAGATCTGCATCCTCTTGATAGAATTCTTTCAGCTCCTGGGCTTCGGTGCTGCTCTCCAGATTTGGATTCACCTTTTCAACTGCAGACAAGACAGCCACCTTCATGGGCTGAAGTCCCAGAATTTTACCTAGGATTCTGGTGTTTTCGATGATCCCTTTTTTGTCTTCGAGGCTGGGCTTCATCACCATACCTCCATCTGTAAGAAGAATCAGTTTTTCATAATTTTTCATTTCATAGATCATCACATGGGACAGAATCCCGCCCCCACGGAGATTGAGATCTTTACTGAGCACAGCTTTCAACAGAATTTTTGTATCCACAAGGCCTTTCATGAGAATATCCGCTCTCTCTTCAGAGATGGACTTTGCAGCTTGATAAGCGGCTTCCTCAGGTGTTTTCACATCGATGATTTCCGCATGACGGAAGGATAGATTGTTCCCTTCCATGACCTCCCTGATTTTCAGAGCATCCCCATAAAGGAGAAATGTGGCAAGACCATGGCGCTCCGCTTCACTCAGTGATACTAGAACATCCTTGTCCTCTGCGCAGGCGACTGCAATGCGTTTCTTCTGATTCTTCGCCAATGTCAGTATTTCCTTTAAACTGGTAATCAAAAAATACCCCTCCTATACTTTGATAACGTATACAATAAAGGTGAAAAAGAAGATGAAACCAAAGGTTCATCTTCTTTCAGTATAAAATATCCTTTTTACATTATCAATTGAATGGACAAACTATACAAATTCCGTCAGAGATTTCACGAAAATCAAAATAACCTGTCAATAAAATAAAACAGATACTGGCAGTTTCGTAATGATTTAGACTTCAAAATGCAGTGCGCTTCTGCCCTGCTCCTTCAGTGTCTGAAGGTCTTTGATCCCAGTGAGAAGCATAGCGCCTTTCAGCTCCTGTGCAATCTTTTTGGCATAAAGCTCCACAGCTTCTTCCCCGCCGCCAATGGCGTACTGGGCAAAAGGTCTGCCGATGAGGACAGCATCCGCGCCTAGAGCCAGGAACTTAAATACATCCACACCACTTCTGATACCGCCGTCTGCAAGAACAGGCACTCTGCCGTTCACAGCCTTGGCAATGTCAGGTAAAACGGATATGGTGGCCCTTGCATGATCAAGGACACGTCCGCCGTGGTTGGAGACCACAATAGCATCGGCTCCTGCTTCTACTGCAAGCATTGCTTCCTCAACGGTCATGATTCCTTTGACGATAAAAGGGACTGTGAGATAAGATTTGATGGCTTTCAGCTCTTCCAGAGACTTCGGATCGACCCTGTGGCCGTGGATTTTCAAAGTATCAAGCCCTGCGGAGTCAATGTCCACTCCAAGAGCGACAGGATTGGATGCCATGGCCAGATCAATTCTTGCAAAGAGCTCCTCCTGATTCCAAGGTTTAATGAACGGAATGCCCGCCATATTTTCTTCCTGCAGCACACTGAGGTTGTCCTCCAGGAAGGACTTGAAGGCTGAATCTCCCACCATAGGCAGAATGCCCACTTTTTCAGAGCCTTTCACAACGCCACGGATATAGTCTTTTTCAGTCATTTTGTTGCCCATATTGATGTTCACACCTGTGACTGGTGCAGGCATCACCGGCATGGATAAGGTTTGGCCAAAAAGGGTGAAAGTCAGGTCCGCATCTTTCACATCATGGATGGTTTTCAGATGCAGGGTGATGTTCTTCAGAGCTTCCACGTTCCGTATAAAGCTCGCTCCAGTTCCTTTACCGCCCATTCCCGGCACTTCGCCTCTGCAGGCCACCCCGTCGCATTCTTTGCACATACGGCACTGGGGCATCATTTTTTCTCTTGCTTGCTGTTTTGCTTCCTGTAATGTCATTTGAGACCTCCTAAATCTTCTTCAGTATATACTTCAATGCCATGGGCCAAAAGCAGCTCTGCTGTGACTCCATGACCTTCCGTCAAAGTTTTTGTAAAGGTGCCGTCATAAATCTGGCCCTTCCCGCAGGAAGGGCTTCTAGATTTCAGTACCGCTTTTCTGATGTCTTCTTTCAGGCAGTAGTCTAAGGCTTTTTTTGCGCCGAGCCTGTATTCAGCTGAAACATCTTTTCCGTTTTTTGTCAGTATGCTCACACCTGACCTCTCTGCAGGGGGCCTCGGGATGGAAAGACCTCCAGAAACCTCAGGGCAGAATGGGTGAAGGTCATAGTTCTCCGAAAGAGCCAGAATCTCTGGATATTGAAATCCTTCTCCATCATAGCGCACTTTCTCGCCTAAAAGGCAGGAAGAGACCAAAAGTTTTTCTCTCATGGTTATTTCAGGGTGACGATGGTCACGCCCTTTCCTCCTTCTCCATACTCGCCCAGACGGTATTTTTTCACGTGGGGATGATGACGGAACATATCCCATAGATGCTCTTTCAGGATGCCAGTACCCATGCCATGGATGATGGTGACTTCGAGAAGACCTCCCATGGAGGCTTCATCCAGATAATAATCCACCGCTCTTTCCGCCTCTAAGGCATCACTGCCCCGGACATCGCAGCTGGTGGAGACACTTCTTAAATTAAGCCTTGCTTCACGTTTTTCGAATTTTCTCTGTTTCTTGTCTTCCTTCAGCATAACCAGATCTCTTTTGTTCACAGAGAGTTTCATGATGCCTGCCTGTACCATCAAATCTCCTTTGGCATCCGGTAGACTGAGAATAGATACTTTTTGGTTCAGCGTGGACAGCAGCACTTCCTGTCCTTCTTTAAACTCTGTGACCTTTTCTCCTTCCACACGTTCGAAGAGCTCCTTCTGTTCTCCCTTTTCAAGATCCTTCTTCAGCGCGTCCCGGAGAGACTGGAGGCTTCTTCTGCTGTCTTTAAGATCCACATTCTGCTCAATCTCACGAAGCTGCTTCAAAAGAACATCGGCCTTTTCCTTGGCTTCCTCCAGATATTTCTTCCCTTCCTGCCTTGCATCACGCAAGGCTTTCTCACGGATTTCCTCAATCCGCTGAAGCTTCTTTTCCAGCTCCTCTTCTTTTCGTTTCAGCTCATTTTTGATATTTTCTGCAAAGCGGGCATCTTTGGAGGCATCTCTTCTGGATTTTTCCAGACTCTCAATGAGTTCTTCAAATCGTAGGGCCTCTTTATCGATGTAAGCTCTGGAACGTTCTATAAATTCATCAGGAAGCCCAAGCCTTTTGGAAATGAGAAAAGCATTGGATTTTCCAGGCACGCCAATAAGGAGTCTGTATGTTGGACGCAGCGTCTCCACGTTGAACTCCACGGATGCATTGGTGGTCTTGTCTGACTTCAGTGCGTAGGCTTTCAGCTCACTGTAATGGGTGGTGGCCATGATGTGCAGCCCACGTTCCTTCAGTGTTTCCAAAATGGCCATGGCCAGAGCCGCGCCTTCTGTCGGGTCAGTCCCTGCGCCGAGCTCATCAAAAAGAACAAGAGCTCTTTCATCTGCTTCTTCAATGATATGGACAATATTTACCATATGAGAGGAGAAGGTGGACAGGCTCTGCTCTATGCTCTGCTCATCTCCTATGTCTGCATAGATACTGCTGTAGTGGCCGATGCTGGAGCCGTCTGTCACCGGAATCAGGATGCCGGACATGGCCATGATATGAAGAAGGCCTACGGTTTTCAGCGTCACCGTTTTGCCTCCAGTATTGGGTCCTGTGATGATGATGGCAGTGATGCCTTCTTCCATGTAGATGGTGGAAGGAACCACGACTTTATCCGGAATGAGAGGATGCCTTGCATCTCTTAAGTTGAATGTGAGGTTTTCCATAAGCGCAGGCATGGTGCCATCGGTTCTGATGGAATACTTCGCTTTTGCAAAGATCACATCCAGTGCATAGACAATATCTGCATTGGCCTGTACGAGGGGCAGATCCTTATCCACTTTCTGGGACAGTTCCATGAGGATCCGTTCCACTTCAGCTTTTTCCTTCAGCATCAGTTCTTTGATCTCATTGTTGAGATTTACAAGCCCCATGGGCTCAATGAAAAGAGTTGCACCGGAAGCGCTCTGATCATGGATGAGGCCTTTCACCTGACTTTTGTGTTCTGCTTTTACCGGGATGACATAGCGGTCTCCCCGGACAGTATAGATGGCATCCTGAAGATATTTCTCATTCTCCCGGACCATTCCCTGAATTTTATCCTTGACGCTGGCAGTCTTTTCACGAAGCGTCCTTCTGATTCTTAAAAGTGCGTCACTGGCATGATCTGCAATCTCATTTTCATCTGTGATGGCCTGATAGATGGCGTTCTCCAGATTTTTTAAGGATGTGACACCAGCAGTGAGCTCCTGAAGTGCACCTGTTTTTTCATCTTTGCCCACATAGTCTTTCAGAAGTCGGGCGCTTTTCAAGATGTTGGCGGTTTTTACAAGACCGTCGATGGAGGCGGTGCCTCCTTTCCCAATATAGTTCAAAGTGCCAAGAACATCATAGACCCCTTCAAAAGGAGCACCTCCCTTCTCATCCAGAAGACTTTTCGCTTCGTTGGTCTCCTGAAGAGCGCGGAGGATTTCTGTCTTGGAGGTGAAGGGCATAAGCTTCAGTATTTCTTCTTTTCCTGGAGAAGATACCGCGTAGGCGGCCACTTTTTCCCGGATTTTTGGGAATTCCAGTTTTTGTATATTTTTTTCGTTCACTATTCCACTCCCCTTTTATAATGTCCGCGGTTGAATGCTTCGAGGGTTAAGGCTTGTTCGTTTTTGAAAGCGCTCAGAATCGCCATGGACTCCTCATAGGACTCGGTGGTGAGATCCACACGGAAGGAGGTGAATCCTAGGGACTGCAGATCTTTTGTGGTGTCCAGAAGATTCTTGGGTTTGCCGTTCATGATATAACTTCTGCAGAAAACATCGGTCATCACGGGGAATTCTTCACCCATACGGTCTTTGAGAGAAAATGTATCTCTCATACAGATTTCATTACATGGCGTTTCCCGTGTCATACCCCCTAAAGAAGCACCCACAGGACAGTACTCACTGTGCATGAGCTCCTGCCTTCCATAGACAAGAGTAATCAGACGATCTTTATGTTTCAGATCTTTCAGTTCCTGACGGTTCAGCTCTTCACTGACCATACTCATATAAAGATCTTCTCCATAAAGATGAAGACCATAGCTGTTCATAAGGTTCATTTTATAGTCGCCGATGATCCGGAATTCCTTGTGGAGGGCACGTAGGACACCCGCATTATTTGTGACGATACCTTCTATTGCACCATATTTTTTCAGGTCTCTTACTTTAGAGACCACGCCGTGAAGCTCTTTTCTCAAAATATTGGAGACCTTCAGATAAATCTTTAGACCCAGTTCTTCGTTCTTTTTCAGAAGATCTGCCACATCCTTGAAATTGAGATGTCTTTCTCCACGGTAAAACGGATAAAGCACCAGCTCTTTCAAATTGGAATCCAGTGCGGCTTTCAGCTGATCTTTGGTGGAGATTCCCACAAGGCGCATCTTCTCTTGTCTTTTCTCAAGGGAAGGAGCTTCTTTTTCCTGACGTCCTCCGGTCCTTTTTTTATTCTGCACCTCATAAGTTACGATGTCTTCCAGGAGCAGTCTTCTCATTTCGTTGAGATCTTTCACCGGCAGAAAGCCTTCCTCGAATTTTGTGAAATGGAGGGTATCTATGACAAAAGGAATCTCACCGCTTTTCTTCAGCGCATCTTCCACTCTCTCTTTGGAAAGAGGTGCTTTTTGTGCTTTCTCCACCATTTTTGAAGACTTTTGATACGTTCTGTCCTTATAGATCACTGTAAGGGAGGCTTCCTCACCAGGGGCAAAGGTTAGTTCTGCTGTGAGGCCTATTTTTTTGTCGTACAGACCATTATGGCTTCTTTTAAGCTGATCCATCAGCTCAAAATCATAGGTTTTGAAGAGTTCTCCCTCGGGGAGCTTGCTCCGCCCGATGAGTCTCACCTGTTCGCCAGCAGCTGCAGAGTCTTTCACATCTTTTCCGTCCCGGATCCCTTCCACGGTCAAGCCTTTTTCTCCGACTCGAAGACCATCACCTTTTTTTAGAGGCGCATCCAGCTGGAGACTTCCGTCCCCATGGACCTTCCCGATGGGTACCCCTGTGTTTTTAGGGTAGTGGAAGGCCATCATATCTTTACCGGTCTTACCATGGAAATAACCATCGGAAAGCCCTTCTCTGTTAAAGACTTTCAGAAGGTTTTCTTTATGTTTGTTGGATTTGTATCCTTCAATCTCTTCTCTGAAATACTGTACTGTGGCCGCCACATATTCCGGACGTTTCATTCTTCCTTCAATCTTCAAGGAATAAACACCGGAATCCAGAATCTCATCCATGTTGTCTATGGCTGTGATATCCTTCGGACTCATGAGGTAGGCCTTTGCTCTGGAAGCACCCTGCCCATCCAAAAGGTCATAAGGGAGCCTGCAGGGCTGGGCACATCTTCCGCGGTTTCCGCTCCTGCCGCCTAAAATACTCGACATGAGACACTGCCCGGAATAGCTGATACAAAGAGCACCGTGGACAAAGATCTCGGTTTCTACACCAAGGTCCACACTGATTTCTTTGATTTCCTCAAAGGACAGCTCACGGGACAGCACGATCCGCCGAATTCCTTTCTCTGTATAATACAGAGCGCCTTCTCCGTTATGGACTGTCATCTGGGTGGATGCATGGAGCTCAAAATCCGGCAGTTCAGTTCTCAGTCTGTAGATGAGCCCTGGATCCTGCACAATGAGGGCATCCACACCGATTTCGTAGAGGTAGGATGCATAGGACACGGCTTCCTCCAGCTCACTGTCTTTCAGAAGAGTGTTCAGCGTGATATTTACCCGAACATCATAGCTGTGGCAGTAATCAACCGCTTCTTCGAGCTCTTTTTCGGTGAAGTTGGTGGCATAGGCTCTAGCAGAGAATTTGGTTCCGCCAAGATAAACAGCGTTGGCTCCGTTTTGCACAGCCATCAACAAGGATTCCATACTGCCTGCTGGTGCTAATAGTTCAATATATCTCACAAAAAATCTACCTCAATCCTTAAAATTTACCTATCTATTATAGCATGAAAACCAGAGCGAAGGACCTCTTCGTTCTGGTTTTCATGGGAATCCGGCGTTTCTACCTGGATTTTTCTTTCAAGATGGGATTCTTTTCCTTTTTTTCCTTGTCTTTCAGCTCTTTTGTCTGGGTCAGCTGGGTATCAAAGAGTTTTTTCTGAAGCTCCAGCACTTTATATTTATAAGACTGCAGCTCAAATTTCAGCTCTTTGTTCAGCTTGGAGAGACTTTCATTTTCATCGCGGTATTCTTTGGCACTGTCTTGTGTCAGCCTCAGCTCCGTTTCAAGTCTCTTGATTTCTCTGTCTTTTCCCAGTTTTTCCCTGCTGTCCTCTTCCTGGGTTTTTGAAAGAGTTTCTTTCAGCTGATTGTTTTCTTTCTGGATTCGATCCACCTCTTTTTCAAGAAGCTTCATCTCCTCTTCCATACCTGCCGCTTTTTTATAGACGGATCCTTCCTCTTTCTTGAGGTTCTCCAGGTCATCCTGCTTTTTGTACAGTCTGTCCACAGCGTTCAGCGCAGCCAGAACAGAGGCGGAGGAAGTATCCATCTGACGGTTTCTCTCCATCATGGAGCTGATCATCTGATGCACTTCTTTTCCGACTTTTTTTAGATATTCCTCAGATTCCTCACCTTTCAAGGTGTATTCCTGACCACAGATCCGTACCGTCACTTTATTCATCTTGTCGTCCCCTTTCTGCATGCCCCCGTATACATTGTATTTTTAGTATCCCTATATTTTTCAATATTCTCAATTATTCATCAGTACCTAATATTATAGCTTGTTTTCCGGAAAAAATCATCCGTCAGGAAGAATTTCCTGACGGATTTTTAAGATTCTTTTCTGGTTATCTTAATACTGCTCCCAGCATATGCTCCAGTGTGCGGACAATTTTATCATGAACTTTATTGACTTCTTTATCAGTCAGAGTCCGCTCTTTGTTCCGGTACACAAGATTATAGGCGACACTCTTCTTTCCTTCAGGAAGCTGTTTTCCTTTATAGACGTCAAACAGAGTATAGCTTTCAAGAAGTGATCCACCCTGCTTCTTGAAGATCATTTCCATTTCCTGGACCAGCACTGCATCATCGATGAGTACAGCAATGTCTCTGGTGACAGAAGGATATTTAGGAATCTCCACATATTTTTTCTCGGTCACTGCAGCGTTGTAGAGGGTCATAAGGTCCAGTTCCATAATATAGGATGCTTTTTCCATGTTATAGTTCTGGGAAACCTTTGGATGAATCTCACCAAAGGTCGCGAGCTTCTTCTTCCCTAAAAGCACATGAGCGGACTTTCCAGGATGGAAGGAAGGATGGTCTGCCCGTTCGTAGGAGATACCGGTAAGGCCGAACTCTTCAATGATGACTTCTACGATGCCCTTCAGGTGATAGAAGAGATCCTTTCCATAGAGTCCTACCGTTAGGACTTCTCTTTCTTCAGGCAGTGGGCTTTCATTTTTCAGGTAGATTTTGCCAATCTCATAAAGAGAGGCTTCTTCGTTGCTTCTTGCTTCGTTTCTTGCCAGAGATTCCATCATGGAAGAGATCATGGTGGTTCTCATGACAGAGAAATCTTCGCCCAAAGGATTTCGGATCTCCACCATGTTTCTTAATGGAGAATCCTCAGGCAGAAGGATTTTCTGCAGGTCTTTTCTGGAGATGAAGCTGTAGCTGATGGATTCGTAAAGCCCTTGGGCTACAAGAGAGTTCTCCAGCTTTCTTCTTAAAATCTGGTAAGGGTATCTTCCGCCCCGCTCTGCATTCACATGAGGGACCGTTGGGTTGATGTTATTGTATCCGTAGATTCTGGCTACTTCTTCCACAATATCTTCTTTGATGAACAGATCATTTCTGAAGGTTGGCGTGGTGATCTCTAATGCATCTCCATCCACCTTTGTGTCAATCTCCAGGGAGTTTAGAATTTCCGCCATTTTTTGGCCGGAAAGATCTGTTCCCAGGAACCTGTTGATGTAATCAGAAGATACAGACAGCTGATTGGGCTCTCTTCTCATGGGATACACATCTACAGTATAGTCCAGCACCTTTCCGATGCCGAGCTTCTCAATGAGATGGCAGATTCTATCTAAGGCAAGTTCTGCCAGATTAGGATCAATGTCCTTGTCAAATCTTGTGGAGGCATCGGTACGAAGATTCAGATAAGAGGATGCATTTCTGATGGTAACACCGTCAAAGTTTGCAGACTCCAGAATAACAGTCGTGGTATCTTCTTTGATTTCTGAATCCAGACCGCCCATGAGACCGGCAAGTCCGATGATGTTGTCATCATCCATGATGAGCAGTGTGTTCTCTCTCAATGTCCGCTCATTTCCGTCTAAAGTTGTGAATTTCTCGCCGCCGGCAGCTTCTTTCACCCGGATGACGCCAGAGGTGATCTCTCTTTTGTCAAAAGCATGAAGGGGCTGTCCGATTTCCAGCATCACAAAGTTTGTCAAATCCACCATATTGCTGATGGGTCTGATCCCTGCTTCTAAAAGTCGGCTCTTGATAAAATCTGGACTTTCTCCGATGACCACATCCACAACTTCCCGGGCCATATACCTTCTGGAAAGAGGTGTGTCTATAGAAACCTTCACTGGGTCTACGTCTGATTTCTGTGGATTGAAGGTAAAGTCAGGTTTTTTCAGTGGAGCACCGTATACAGCAGAAACTTCCCTGGCAAGACCCAGGATGCTAAGGCAATCGGGTCTGTTGGAGGTGATTTCCAGGTCCAGAATACCACCGTTCAAGCCAAGGACTTCTTTGATGTCTTTTCCTGCTGGAGTATCTAGAGGAAGAATCATGAGACCGTCACAGGTGCCTTTTTCTTTCAGTCCCAGTTCTTCTTCAGAGCAGAACATCCCATTGGACAAGATGCCGCGAAGCTTTCCTTTTTTGATTTCGGAACCGTCAAAAAGAGTGGACTGGTGAAGCGCCACTGGAACTGTGTCGCCTTCCTTCATATTGGTTGCAGCGGTGACAATGACAATGGGTTCCTCCTCACCGATCTCCACAGTACACACCTGGAGTTTGTCCGCTTCCGGATGCTTTTCAATTTTTGTGATGTTTCCGGTGACAATGTTTTTCAGTATATCAAAGGGATTCTCGAGACCTTCCACTTTAGAGCCGGAAAGGGTCAGAGCATCGCCAAGGGTTTTTCCGTCCACATCAATATCTACATAGTCTTTTAGCCAGTTTATTGGTAATTTCATCTCTACTTCCTCCTACTTGAACTGCTTCAGGAAACGCATGTCGCTTTCATACAGCAGTCTGATGTCATCGATACCGAACTTCTGCATGGTCATACGGTCCAGACCGAAGCCAAAGGCAAATCCGGAATAGACTTCTGGATCAATACCGCCTTTCTTGAGTACCTCAGGATGCACCATACCGCAGCCCAGAAGCTCCATGAATCCTTCACCCTTACATACCTTGCAGCCTTCTCCATGACATACAAAGCAGGTGCCGTCCATTTCTGCAGATGGTTCTGTGAATGGGAAGTGATGGGGTCTGAATTTGGTGATGATATCATCTCCAAACATCTTCTTTACAAATAGATCCAAAGTGCCTTTAAGATCGGCAAACGTGATTCCTTTATCTATGACAAGGCCTTCAATCTGATAGAAGATGGGGGAATGCGTTGCGTCCACATCATCGGATCTGTACACCTTACCGGGAGAAATCATCTTGATGGGTGGTTTCTGATTTTCTATGGTTCGGATCTGTACTGGAGAAGTTTGTGTTCTCAGTACTACCTGATCATCAATATAGAAGGTATCCTGTTCCCCTCTTGCGGGATGATCCTTCGGGATGTTCAGCGCTTCGAAGTTATAATAGTCCAGTTCCACTTCAGGTCCCTCTTCAATGGTGAATCCCATTTCCAGGAAGATGTTCTCAATCTTCTCCATGGTCATCATGAGGGGGTGTTTCCCGCCCATGGGTGATTTTACACCGGGCAGCGTAATGTCTATGACTTCATTCTTCAGTTTGGCATCCGTTGCACGTTCTTTGAGGCTTTCTTTCACAGAGCGGATTTTATCCTCCAGCTCCTCTTTTGCTTCATTCACCAGTTTCCCGATGAGGGGTCTTTCCTCTGCGCTGAGGCTGCCCATGCTTCGAAGAATCTGGGTGAATTCTCCTTTCTTGCCCAGCACCTCCACACGCAGCTTCTCCAGTTCTTCGCTGGTGGACAATGCAGCCAGTTTTTCATTGAATTTCTGTTTTATGGCGTCAATTTGTTCTCTCATAAGTTCCTCCTATCAAAATAAATAAAAAAACCGCCCCTAATAAATAGGGACGGAATGCTTCCGTGGTACCACCCTGATTGACAGAGTTTATCTGTCCGCTCAGTTAAATATATCGGTTTACCCGTCAGAGACTACTGGATTTCCCCTCTGATGCTCCGAAGTGAACTTCGCTGTATCTTTCCATAAAAAGCTTTCAGTCCATGGCTTTTTTTCCCTAACTGGAAGGGGTACAGGTACTCTCTTCATCCTCGCACAGTATTCAGTTTGAGTTCTAATCTATTATAAAAGGTATTTCACAAATGTGCAAGCCATTCTCAAAGACTTTCCTGAGATGCGATGCAATGTTTAGGTCTGATTTTGAGTGCGCCCTATGAACTGTAAAAAGGACCACTAGAGAGACTTTTCTTGAGTCTGACGAACCTTCTCGAATAGAATAACAGATGCAGCAACTGCTGCGTTCAGACTTTCTGCGCCTCCAGGCATTGGGATTTTCAGAAGCATTTCAGCATTGTCCTGGATTTCCTTTGTCACCCCACTGCCCTCGTTGCCGATGACGAGAACCAGGTTCTGTGCAAGATCTTCCTCATAGATGCTTCTCGTTGCATCCAGACTCGTAACGGCAAGTTTATAGCCTTGATTCTGGAGTTTTTTGAGCATCATATCCCCATCTCTGTAGAGAGGGAGATGAAAAATAGAGCCCATGGAGCTTCTAAGGACTTTGTCACTGTATGGATCCACGGTGTTCTTTCCAAGGAGAATCCCCCCTGCTTCTGCTGCATGAGCAGAACGGATGATGGTGCCGAGATTGCCGGGATCCTGAAGACCATCCAGATAAAGGTACATGGAATTTCTGAAAGGATCTGCACCATGATTATCAGAGCTTTCATCCATATGAACGACGCCGATGACCCCTTGTGGATGCACCGTGGATGAGAGTTCCTTCAATAGAGCTTCAGGTACTGAATAAATCTCTTCCCCTTTCAGATTTGGCTCAATATACTTTCTGAAATCTTCTTCTTTTTCAGGAACATAAAAGATCTTGTCAATTTTTTTCCCCGATTTCAGCGCTTCTTCCAGAAACCGGAATCCTTCCACTAGAAATAGCCTGGTCTCATTTCTGTATTTCTTCTCTTTCAGTTTTTTTGCCATTTTGATCACGGGGTTTGATTTACTCTCAATCCGGAACTCAGTCATTGGACACAAGTCCTTCAATGTGCGATAAATCATCAATAGAACCGATGACTACAAGGATATCTTCTTTTTTGATCAGGTCTGTTGCACTTGGAGAGATGTTGATATCCATGCCTGATTTCACTGCCATGATGTTGATGCCATATTTTGCCCGGACATCCAATGTCTTGATGTCTTTGCCTATCCAGCTTTCAGGTGCTTTGACTTCTATGATGGAATAATCAGGTGAGAGCTCGATGAAATCAAGAATATTGGAAGAAACCAAATTGTGTGCCACGCGGACACCCATATCATATTCTGGCAGAATCACCCGATCTGCTCCAATTTTTGTCAGGAGCTTTGCGTGCATCTCGTTGGTTGCTTTTGCGATGACTTTTTTTACGCCTGCTTCTTTAAGGTTCAGTGTTACCATGATGGAGGACTGGATGTTGGTTCCGATGGATACGACGGCTATATCGAAGTTTCTGACACCTAGTGTCCTTAGTGAGTACTCATCTGTGGCATCCATTTGCACTGCATGGGTGACAGAATCAGAAATCTCCTGTACTGTGGTTTCGTCATCGTCCACAGCCAGCACATCATATCCCATCTGAAATAGTGTCTTTGCAACACTTTGGCCGAAACGGCCTAGTCCTATTACAATAAATTGCTTTGCTTTCATGTCGTTCTCCTTATCCTATCAGAAGTTTTCCTTCTGGATATTTAACGTTTGCTTTACTCTGTTTTCCTGCTAAGGCCAGCATGACGGTTAATGGACCCACTCTTCCCATATACATGATGAGAGTTAAAGTGACCTTGCTGACTGCAGTGAGGCTTGGTGTGATGCCTTGGGTCAGTCCAACTGTGCCGAAGGCTGAAAGGACTTCATAAAGAATGACTTCAAAAGTTGCTCCTACCTCTGCAATGGAAAGCACCATGACGCCCATAATTACAATGGATATGCCAAGCAAGAAAACTGCCACTGCACGGTATACGGTGCTTTGTGAGAGTTTTTTGTGATAGACCTCCACATCTTCCCGCCCTTTCAGGACAGAAATCAGTGTGAAAATCACGATACCCAGTGTGGTGGTTTTCACACCACCTGCTGTAGAACCTGGAGAACCACCAATAAACATATAAGCCATGGTCAGAAGCTTTCCGGCGGGAGACATCTCTGAGTTCGAGATGCTGTTGAAGCCGGCCGTTCTAGGGGTAGTTGCAGTAAAATACGAGTTGACGATTTTATCTGAAAATCTCATCCCTTGCATGGTTGCAGGATTATTCCACTCAAAAATCAGGAAAATCAATGAGCCGAATAAAACTAAGGTCAGTGAAATGGTCAGAACCACTTTTGAGTGAAGGCTGAAGTTCTTTAACTTCTTTTTCGACCGGATGCTGCTGATGATCTCACGCCATACGAGATAGCCAAGTCCACCGATGTTAATCAGTGTTCCTAAGGTCATCAGCACCACCTTATTGGTGTTCAGTACAGTGACTGAGGTGAAGTTGCCCAAAAGATCAAAGCCTGCATTGTTGAATGCTGATATCGCATGGAAGATTCCATAATATATTCCTGTTCCGATCCCATATAGGGGAATGAACTGTGTCATCAGTATGAGAGCAGCCCCCCCTTGTACGGCAAGGGTAAAAAACAGCATATAACGAACGTGGCTGATGACACCTTGCAAAGAAAAAGTGTTGTATGCTTCCTGCATAACGAGCCGTTCTCTTAAGGAGATACGCTTTCCAAGAAGCAGTGCAAAGATTGTCGATAATGCCATAAATCCAAGGCCGCCGATTTCGATTAGGACTAAAATAATCCATTGTCCAAATACCGACCAGTAGGTTCCTGTATCAAGAACCACAAGCCCCGTTACGCAGACCGCAGAGGTTGCGGTAAAAATGGTATCCAGAAGACTTGTGTATTGGCCAGATACAGAGGATATTGGAAGGGACAGGAGAATTCCTCCCGTCAGGATGACTGTGGCAAATCCTATTGCCAGTATTTTAAAAGGACTTAGATGTTTCTTCTTTTTTATGTTCTCCATAGGAGCACCTCGTTTGTCAATATTAGCCTGTCACTCGGATTATTGTACGCCTTTTTTTGTGTTTTGCAAGATGCCTTTTGTAAATAATTAATCAGTACACCACTCTTGTCAGACTTTATAAGAGCGGCAATCTATCTTACTCTTCATCTTATAGAATAATTCTGAAATGTTCAACCATTGGTATTAAATCGGAAAATAAAAAATCACCTGAAAACAGGTGATTTTGATGGGTTTATGCTAATTTGGACTTTGCGGTCTCAACGAGCACTGCAAATGCCTTTGGATCATGGATTGCGATCTCAGAAAGCATCTTTCTGTTGATGTCGATTCCAGCAATCTTCAGACCGTTCATCAGTCTGGAGTAGCTAAGACCGTTCATTCTAGCAGCTGCATTGATTCTCGCGATCCAGAGTCTTCTGAAATCTCTCTTCTTCAGCTTTCTGCCGATATAGGAATTTCTCTGAGCTCTGATAACAGTCTCATTTGCTGTCTTGAACAGCTTGCTCTTTGCACCGTAGTATCCCTTTGCAAGCTTCAGTACTTTTTTATGATTCTTACGAGCGTTTAAGGCTCTTTTAACTCTTGCCATTTTTAATCCTCCTGTATCCTTCTAATTATAGGTATGGTAGCAACTTTCTCATTGCCTTTTCTTGTGTTGTAGAAACATACCCGGTCTTTCTAAGATTTCTCTTTCTCTTGGAAGACTTCTTAGTAAGGATATGACTTCTGAAAGCTTTTCCTCTCTTCAGCTTTCCACTTCCAGTTTTTCTGAATCTCTTGGCAGCGCCTCTATGGGTTTTCATTTTTGGCATCGTTTCTTCCTCCTAAAGTTTGTTGCTTCTTTGGAGTCAGTATCATGATCATGTTACGACCTTCCATTTTGGCAGGCTTTTCGATCGTACCGACATCCTCTAATTTTGATGCGAAATTACTCAGGATCTTGTATCCATTTTCTGCGTAAGCGGCTTCGCGGCCTCTAAACCTTACAGTAACCTTCACCTTGTCTCCGTCTGTCAGGAATTCCCGTGCCTTGTTTGACTTGATTGTGATATCATGTTCTTCGGTCTTAGGGCTGAATCGGATTTCTTTCAGGGTGATGATCTTCTGATTCTTCTTGGCCTCTTTTTCTTTTTTGGCCTGTTCGTAGGTAAACTTATGGTAGTCCATGATTTTACATACGGGTGGTTTTGCTGTGGGAGCAATCATCACAAGATCCAGATTCTGGTCTTCTGCCATTTTCAGGGCATCTCTTGATGATACAATTCCAAGCTGTTCACCTTCACTTGAAATAAGTCTTACTTCTTTTTCTCTTATTTCATGATTGATTGGGTTGTTTGATTTAATAATTTTCACCTCCGGAATTTAACATGCCTTTTCTAACGATTGACGCTAAAAAAGGACGGCATAAACCGTCCTCAAATTCACTAAAGAATGAATTATGACCATACAACGCTAGTCGTAGGGTGAGAAACGGTGGTTTCTACTTGTACCAAACTATTATAACATAATCAGAAAGTCTGTCAACTACCTGAAAATAATTTTTGTACTCTCCTATCATACCGGATATATCCTGTGCTGACAAGGTTTTGTGACAAGAAAATCACTTAGTTTGGCGCTTTTTCTTTCGGGAAGGTGAAAGAAAATACTGTTCCCTCCCCTTTACGGCTCTCCACATCGATGGATATATCATGCCTTAATGCTATCTCCTTCACGATGGAAAGCCCTAGCCCGGTTCCTTTCAGATTCTCTGTTGTCGAGGTCTGATAGAACTTCTCAAAAATATGCGCTTTTACCTTTTCTTCCATTCCGATGCCGTGATCCCTGATCTTTACAATAGTTCTTCCGGTCTGTTCCACCACCTCTATGTCAACGGAGCTTCGGTTTGGTGAGAACTTTATGGCATTATCAAGGATGGCCATGAACATTTGGCGAAGTCTTCCGTAGTCTCCTGTAAATGGTATGAAGGTATACGGGTTTGAAAGGCTCAGGCTGATTTCTTTGTCTGCCCCTAAAAGCTTCATGGCATCGACGCCATCAGAAAGAACTTCGGAAAGATTGAGAAGTTCTTTACTGATCTTAAAATCCGGATTCTGAAGTTTTGTAAGACTTAGAAGATCATCTACCAGCCTCTGCAGAGAAAGGACTTCCTGGAACATCTGATCCTCATATTGTCTGCGCTGATCCTCGTCTTCTATGATTCCATCCTTCAGTGCCTCTAGAGAACCTCTTAACACAGTGACAGGTGTTCTCAGTTCGTGTGAGACACTGGCAATAAAGTCCCGTCTGCTTTGTTCCAGTCTGCTGCTTTCTTTGGATGCTTCGTCAAGGCGAATGGCCAGTTGATCTACCGTTTTTGCAAGATCTCCGATTTCATCATTTTGAATCACCTGAGTCTGGATGGAATAGTCCCCTTCAGATAGTTTATAAGCTGCCTTATTTATTTTTTTGATGGGTGCGATGAACTTTAAAGAGAAAAGAGTGCCTAAGAGAATCGCCAGAACCAAAGCAATGGCTGCTGAAATAAAGAGGATATTCAGTCCGCTTAAGATAGAGGAGTCAATGTTGTTCACAGGAGCATGAAGCAGCACAGCACCTATGACCTCTTGCGTATCATTGAGAATGGGCACCCCTACGGTAAGACTTTTTATGCCAATAAAGTCACTGAAGGTCTCACTGAAAGAAGTGCTTCCAGAAAGTGCTTTTTCAATGATTTCATTAGCCGAGGATGGAAGCTCTTGAGATTCAATCTCCAGTCCCTTTGATTCATAGATGATAGAAGCATTCCGGTCTACAATCCATATGTTGCCCATGGCAACCTGCTCTAGTCCTCTCAAATAGGGCATATATCCTTTCATGCCGTTCATCCCCATGCCCATACCACCCATACCCATGGAACCAGAACTTGTGGTGGAGTTCAAAAATTCTGTGAGATTGGAAGCGATGGCTTCTGCACGGATCTTCAGATCCTCCTGATGGTATTCTAAAGTATGTTCAGAAAAAAGGCGTGCAAATACCACACTCATGAGCAATGAAAAGAGAAGGAGCAGAGAAACAATAAAAAGAACCAGTTTTCTTGTGATTTTATAGTTCATGTTCCACCTCGAATTTATATCCCATTCCCCAGACTGTTTTTATCTCCCAGTTCGGGTGATGACAGCTGTCCAGTTTTGCACGGAGCCTCTTGATGTGAGAGTCTACAGTTCTGGCATCTCCGAAGTAATCATAGCCCCAAAGACTGTTTAAAAGGTTATCTCTGGTAAAAAGCTTGTTTGGATTCTTTGCCATGGTATAAAGGATCTCGATCTCTTTTTTCGTAAGTGATACCGGTTCATTCTCCACCAGGACAGTAAACTCCTCAATATTAATGGTGAGATTATCATAATCTAAGATGTTTTTATCCTGGCTTTCCTTTAAATCAGGTGAAATTCTTCTTAGAATAGCACGGATTCTTGCCATGACTTCGCCAGGTGAAAAAGGTTTGACGATATAATCATCAGCACCCATATCAAGTCCCATGATGCGTTCAAAGTCCTCTCCTCTGGCAGTGACCATAATAATGGGTACAGTGGATGTTTTCCGTATCTCTCTGCATACCTGAAAACCATCCATCTCCGGCATCATCACATCAAGTAGTACCAGATCGAAAGTGTTCTTGCTGAACATACTTAATGCTTCTTTGCCGTCGTTGGCGATCGATACGGTATACCCTTCTTTTTTTGCATAATCACTTAGTATTGATGTGATTTGTTTATGGTCGTCTGCGATGAGCAGGTTCATGACACTCATTCCTTTCTGTTTTCTGTTCAATTCAATAATAACATTTTAGCGAAGAGATATGTTTTTTTTGTGATGATTCAGACTGTAGGGCAAAAGAGAAACACAGAAAATGCTATCTTAAGACAAACTTTCAACACAATTACGCTGTATAGTGACCTCATAAAACAAATTTGGAGGGTTTCATAATGAAAAAAATACAATTGATGATCTTGACAAATGCACTTATGCTTACTATGGCTGTATCTGCGGGGACCGCTCTTCTCGCTCCTGTGGAAGTTCGTGCTTCTGAAGTGAGTGAAATGACAATGGAGGTTTCTGAGAAGTCGGTTCCTGCTATGGAAAATTTCATGAAAAGCAGAAGGCATGAGTATCGCAAAGCGCTTATGATGGGGCAAGATGTACCGGGAAATGGACAAAAAAATGGAATCTACAATTGTCCGATTGAAAACAATCCCAATGTCCACCACTGTCAGATGTAGAGCTGAAAAAACACAGGATTACTTGAGAAAAAACAAATTTTTGACACAAATGGATCATATGATGTAATCAAAGAACAACCAAAGGAGGAAATGAAAAATGAACAAAATCAGTAAGATTATTGCAGGCAGCACATTGGCGGTGGCTATGGGAATCACATCCCTTACAGTATTTGCAGCAGCAAAGTACGACAATCCCTGGGAGGCCCTGGCTGGTATCACAGGAAAGTCCATTGAAGAGATTGAAGAAGAACATTTTGAAGAAGGAAAAATGCTCTATGAAATTGCGGAAGATGAGGGAAAATTGGAGGAATTCAGAAACGAAGTTCTGGAGCAGAAAAAAGAAGTCATTGAAGAACGCGTGAAGGAAGGTTCCCTATCCAGAGAACGCGCAGATCAGATTCTTGAGAATATTGAAAATGGTACTGGTCCATGCGGTGGTGGAGTCGCTGGTCAGAACTATGGTCTCGGATTCGGAAGAGGCATGGGACGTGGTATGATGAATGGTGGTTTCGGAGGATTTGGTAGAAACAGATAGTTCATATAAATAAAAGGAGATGCATCAGCATCTCCTTTTATTTATGATGTATCAGAGCTTCTTTCCAGATGATTTCTAGCATCTCTTCTGAAAATCTTGCATTGGCAGGACTGGTGCTTGGCAGTAGGAGCACTTCAACCGAATCTCCTAAGTCCATCTTCTGAAATTTATTGAACAATTTATAGGCTGTGGTACCATTACAAATAATAAGGCGGATATCCGAGTTATCGAGAAGAAATGCCAAGTCATTGGGTACAGCATTTTTGATGCTGCTGTCTGAGGAGCCTTCTATCGTACAAGAACGAAGAACATCCCAAAGAGCGATTTTCTTTTCGAGAAGAAATTGCTCCTTCTCCTCGTTCGTGTGAAGTGGACGCTGATCATCGCAGATCCTCGGCAGGATTTTCCAGAATCGGTTCTGAGGATGTGCGTAGTAAAACATCGATTCTCTAGACTTTACAGAAGGAAAACTCCCTAAAATGAGAATCTCGGAATGCTTGTTATAGATTGGAGAGAGTGGATGTGTTTGTTTTATCATTATGGATCCTCTTTTTACAGTATATTTACTCTTCACAAGGTATTGAAACCTTGATATAATGGTTTAAAATAACGTTTGATAGGAGATTATTATGGAAAACACCTTGGTACTGATCAAACCTGATGCGGTGGAAAGAAACCTCATCGGCAACATTATAGCACTTTATGAGGCAAACAGCCTGAAAGTCACTAAACTTCGTATGGTTCATGCGGATGTGGAGACTGCGACGGAGCATTATAAGGAACATGAGGGAAGAGACTACTTTGAGCCTCTTATTACCTACATCACAAGAAGTCCTTTGGTAGCCATGGTGCTTGAAGGTGAGAATGCCATCCAAAAAGTGAGAGAACTGAACGGAAAAACCAATCCTGCAGATGCAGAAACTGGTACGGTCAGAAAGCTCTATGGTGTCAGCTATCGTGAGAATACAGTTCATGCTTCAGACTCTCAGGAAAGTGCAGAAAAAGAAATCAATATCTGGTTTTAGAAAACCATGAGAAAAGACCGCTTTAAGTTTTAGAACTTGAAGCGGTCTTTTGAGTTTTTGCCTATTTCTTCTTTCTGCCAAGCACCTGTGACAGCCTTGTCTCGGTGCCAAGTTTGATTCTTTTATAATTCTTACGATGCAGAAACATACTTAGAAGTGCCCCTAAGATTGACAAGATGAGGGCACCTGGGCCCAAATCTTTCAAATACGTCAGAACTACCACATAAGTAGTCAGTGCTGCAGTGCCAAGCACAATATAATCTGTCAGAAAAGTGGTGGCTGCAATAAAAAGGATGCCTATGAGACCATACAATGGATTCATACCAAGTAGAATACCGATAAGAGTTGCAGTTCCCTTTCCACCTTTAAAATTCATATAAAATGGATAGATATGCCCTAAAATCGCTGTATAGCCAGCAAGATAAAGAAGAAAGGCTCCTTCTGAGTTCAGCTCAACCTTAAAGAGCATCTTGATGAGCAAGATAGAAACTGCGCCTTTCAACACATCGATGATAGCAACCAGTACCCCGAACTTCCAGCCAAGAGATTCTACGGCATTGGATGCGCCGGCATTTCCTTGCCCCATGGTCCTGATATCCACTTTTTTGATCAGTTTTCCAAGTATATATGCAGCTTGGATGTTGCCTAATAAATATCCGACGACAGCGGAAATGATGATTTCTTTCATGTGTCTCCTAAGGAACGATGTCCGATTTGTTTATTCTGTGTTGTAGTGATGGCGTGGCAAGAGCGAAAGTACGCTACAGCATTGGCCAGATATGGAATCTTCAAGCTGCAGTACTATAGTGTGATTTTTCAATCACTCGTCCAAAAACAGCTCTGGTTCAAGCTCCTCATCAGAAATGTGGTGACCGCTCATGAGAAAATCAATGAGGTCCACGTTCCTGTACCCTTCCTTATATCGTTTCAGTGTTTTTGTTACGGTTCTAAGAAGGCTTGCTGAGAGATGGATGGAAGATTTAATCTCTTCCACCTGATAATAAGGTTTTTCGAAAAGAAGATGCAGTTTTTCGTAGAGCATTTTTTTATAAGAAGCATCCACCTGGGGATCTTTATGGGGACCGTGAGGTCCCCTATGATGCTCATCACATAAATAGATCCTGTTCAAGGGATAATCAAGCCCACCTTCTTCTTTATGAATGATGTGATGCCTGTCTCCTTTTTTCCCGCAAACAGTGCAAGGATTCAAATCTTTAGTTTTCATCCTTTGTTTCTTCAGCTTTTTTAGCAAAATGATAATTGAACTTGCTTTCGTCTTCCATGATAATTCTGTTGATGAAATCTTCCATGGAAACCTTGCCTTCATCACCCTTTTCTCTGCTGGTTACGGATAATGTGCCGTTCTCCTGCTCTTGTTCTCCGATGACCACAAAGTATGGAATCTTCTCATTTCTAGCCTCTCGAATTTTGTATCCGATTTTTTCGTTTCTCTCATCCATTTCTGCGCGGATTCCCTTTTTCTTCATGAGTGCCAGCACTTCTTCCACATAATCATGATACTTTTCAGAGATAGGAAGAAGTCTTACCTGGACTGGAGCAAGCCATAGTGGCATTGCGCCCGCATATTTCTCAATGAGGATGGCCAAAGTTCTTTCATAACAGCCGATGGACGTTCTATGAATGACGATAGGATGCTTCTTCTGACCGTCTTTATCAACATACGTCATATTGAATCTGCCGGGAAGAGCAAAGTCAATCTGAACTGTGATGATGGTGTCTTCTTTGCCGTGCACGTTTTTCATCTGAAGGTCAAGCTTTGGACCATAGAAAGCGGCCTCTCCTTCTGCTTCCACGTAATCTACACCTGCATGATCGAGAATCTCTCTCATGGTGTTCTGGGTTGCTTCCCATGCTTCAGGATTATTGATGTATTTATGTGTGTCCTTGGGATCCCATTTGGAGAATCTATAGGTAATGTCATCCTTGATGCCAAGTACTTCCATGACATAGTTGGTCAGGTCAAGAACTCCCTTGAATTCTTCTTCCAGCTGATCTGGTCTTACGATCAGATGACCTTCTGATATGGTGAACTGACGGACTCTTGTTAAACCGTGCATCTCGCCTGAGGATTCGTTTCTGAATAGTGTAGAGGTTTCACCCATTCGCACGGGAAGGTCTCTATAGCTGTGCTGATCAGAGTTATAGATGGCAAACTGGAAAGGACAGGTCATAGGTCTTAAAGCCATGACTTCCCCTTCCACATCGTCGCCGAACAGGTCTCCATGACCATGAGGATCCTGGCACATGATGAACATACCATCCTTATAATGATCCCAGTGTCCTGAAATTTTGAACAGATCAGACTTGGACATGAGAGGTGTCTGTGTAAACTCATACCCTCTGCTTTCTTCCAGATCCTCTATGAATCTCTTCATGACCTGGAGAATTTTGGTTCCATTTTTCTTGAACAGTGGAAGACCCTGGCCAATCAGTTCGGAAGATGTGAATATACCGAGCTCTCTGCCAATCTTGTTGTGGTCTCTTTTCTTGGCTTCTTCTATTCTTAGCAGATATTCATCCAGATCTGCTTTCTTAGGGAAAGAAGTGCCGTAGATTCTTGTGAGCATTTTGTTTTTCTCAGAACCTCTCCAGTAAGCACCTGCCACCTGGGTCAGTTTAAATGCCTTAACGAGCTTTGTGGAGGAAATATGTGGCCCAGCACAGAGATCCACAAATTCTCCCATTTTATAGAAGGATAATACCTCATCTTCAGGAAGATCTTCAATAAGCTCTACCTTGTAAGGCTCATCCATTTCTTTCATGAGTGCAATGGCTTCTTCTCTAGAAAGAGTGTATCTTTCCAGTTTCAGATCATCCTTTACAATTTTCTTCATTTCTTCTTCAATCTTCAGAAGGTCTTCTGCAGAGAAACTACCCTCTTTATCGAAATCATAGTAATATCCGTCTGCGATGGCTGGTCCGATGGCCAGTTTCACTTCTGGATAAAGCCTCTTCACTGCCAGGGCCAGAATGTGGGAAGATGTGTGACGGAAAGCATGCTGTCCGTCTTCATCATCAAAAGTTCTGATTTCGAGGGTGCAGTCCTCTTCCAGAGGGAACCTTAGGTCTACTCGTTCTCCGTTCACCCTTCCTGCCATGGCAGCTCGGCCAAGGCCAGATGAGATTGCAAATGCAGCATCTTTTACCGTTGAGCCTTTTTCAAGCTCTATGACATTTCCGTCTTTTAATGTTATGTTGATCATTTCCATTCCTCCTATATAAATAAAAATAGACCCGTCCCTCAGAAAGGGACGAGTCGTCGCGGTTCCACCCTAATTAAAATAAAGATAAACTTTATTATCACTCTACGCCTTAACGCGGCAAACGGAAGCACTTATATAAAAACTATCCTCGTACTCCACTCCCAGGGGGTCTTCGTTAGTAGAACTCACTGGAAACTTCCAGCCGTGGTTTCCTTCTCTTTGAGAATTCTAATAAGTACTCGTCCTGTTCATCATGTTGATGATATTGAATTTCCTTTATTATAGCGGATAAAAAAAGCACCGTCAACGGAAGATATCATCAAATGCAAGGAATACGGAGGTTCCTTCTCTTTTCGTTAGCAGCACCACGGAAATCTTAGTTGGGCCAAAGAAAAAATAAACGTTTACAGTCTTTTTTTAGGACACTTTTCAAAGTATAATGAAGGAGGATAAGGAGGTTTTTTTAATGCTTACTATTTCACTTCATTTCCCGCGGTGCAGTGGCCATGAAAGGAAGAACCGTCTGATTAAAAGCATTGTGTTCCGGGTAGCAGGATGTTTTTCATTACCGGATAAGGATGTTCGTGTGATTTTCTATGAATCTGAGTTCCGCTCCGATATGGAGTCTAATCTAGGAGACTTTATTCATATTGACGTGGTCTCCTGCCCTCCCCTTGTGTTGGAGGAGAAAAAAGTGCTGGCGCAGATTTTGAAAGATGAGATCAATATTTTTTCTGGCACTAAAGTGGAAGATGTATCGATTTTTATAATGAACAGCGATTGTGAATCTTTTTTTGAATAATATGAGACAGTTCAGGTGGGGCTTCTGAGGGAAGGACGATACTTCCAGAAGAGTTGCGCCTGTTTTTATTGATGAAAACCGTTGAAAATGCTGGATTTCTTAGTGTTTTACTAGGAAATAAAAATCGAGTTTACCCCATTTCTCATAGCATCCACTTACAACAACTGCCTCTTTTTGAATTAAAATGATAATAATTTGACAATAATGTAAATTGTACTGAATTCAGGCGTTTTCCATTGATTTGAGGATGCTCTCGGGCTATAATTAATATTGTTTGGCAATTATTTAACAAGGGGGAGAATTAATGTGTAGTTTACTTGAAAATCCAAAAATCCAGGAGCTGGACACTTTTATTGATGACATTCATGCGAAAGAATCTGACCTCATCGAAGTGCTTCATAAGGCTCAAAACCTCTTCGGGTACATCTCAGAAGAACTGGTGGCCCATATCAGTGACAAGATTGGCGTCCCAAGGGCTAAGATTTATGGTGTGGTAAGTTTTTACTCTTATTTCACGACTGAACCTAGAGGTAAGAATGTGATCAATGTCTGCATGGGTACCGCCTGTTTTGTTCGAGGAGCGGATAAGATTCTAAGAGAACTGGAGTCCCAGTTGAGATTGAAATCGGGAGAAACCTCCATTGACGGTATTTATACCATTGATTCCTTGCGCTGTGTAGGAGCTTGTGGATTGGCCCCTGTTGTTATGGTCAATGATAAAGTCTACGGAAGAGTTGAAAGCGCTGATGTAGCAAAAATCATCAGTGAGTGTGAGGTGTAATATGCTAAGAAGTATTGAAGATCTACAGAGAGTAAAAGAGCAGAGCCAAGGCCTTCTCTTCCTGAGAAAGAATGTGGAAGCGGTCACCGGAAAAAGAGAAATCCTCGTGTGTGCGGGAACTGGCTGCCACAGTGCTATGAGTAAAGAAATCGTACAGGAATTCAACAATGAGCTGAAAAAGCGCAATATGTCGGATAAAGCTACGTGCCATATTACAGGTTGTTTCGGATTCTGTGAAAAAGGTCCCATTGTTAAAGTATATCCTGATGATGTATTTTATACTGAAGTGAAGGTTTCCGATGTGGATGATATCATCTCTTCACACCTTATGGAGGGTGAAATTGTTGAACGTCTCCTCTATGTGGATCCCAAGACCAAAAAGAAAATAGATACGCAGCACCATATGGACTTCTATGGTAAACAGAACCGAATTGCTTTAAGAAACTGCGGTCTCATCGATCCTGAAAGAATTGATGAGTATATCGCCAATGATGGATATGTTGCTTTGGCAGATATCCTTGCAAACAAGCAGCCCATCGATGTGGTGAACCATCTGAAAGATTCAGGACTGCGTGGGCGTGGCGGCGGTGGCTATCCTACAGGATCCAAATGGGGTATGACCTTAAGAAGCCCAGGTACAGAAAAGTATATGGTTTGTAATGCCGATGAAGGAGATCCAGGCGCATTTATGGACCGATCCATTCTGGAAGGAGATCCGCACAGCATCATCGAAGCTATGGCCATCGGCGGATTTGCTATCGGTGCAAATAAAGGTATTGTTTATATCAGAGCAGAATATCCCCTGGCCATTAAGAGACTCAAGATTGCCATAGCACAGGCGAAAGAATATAATCTTCTCGGCAAAAACATACTGAATACCGGATTTGATTTTGATCTTGAGATCAAGTATGGCGCAGGTGCTTTTGTATGTGGTGAAGAAACTGCTCTCATTCAGAGTATAGAAGGTCACCGTGGAGAACCTGTATCAAAGCCTCCCTACCCTTCTGAGTCAGGTCTTTTCGGAAAGCCTACCTGTGTAAACAATGTAGAGACTCTTGCGAATGTTCCTGTGATTTTCCAGAAAGGTGCAGAGTGGTATGCTTCCATCGGAACAGAGTTCTCAAAAGGAACCAAAGTATTTGCTTTAGCAGGAAAGATCAACAATGTAGGTCTTGTGGAAGTACCTATGGGCATCACCTTGAGAGAAATCATCTATGAAATCGGTGGTGGCATTAAAGGTGGACATGCTTTCAAGGCGGTCCAGACAGGAGGACCTTCAGGTGGCTGCATCACAGAGAAAGATCTGGATACTCCTATTGACTATGAGTCTTTGAACCGCATCGGATCCATGATGGGTTCAGGTGGAATGATTGTCATGGATGAAGAGAACTGCATGGTGGATATCGCTAAATTCTATCTGGACTTTACGGTAGAAGAATCTTGCGGTAAATGTACTGCATGTAGAGTTGGTAACAAGAGACTTCTTGAAATCCTCGAAAGAATCACTCAAGGAAAAGGTGAAGAAGCGGATCTTGAGAAGCTTAAGAACCTCTCGGAAACCATTAAGGACACCTCATTGTGCGGACTTGGACAGACCGCGCCAAATCCAATCTTAAGCACAATTAAGTTTTTTGAGGATGAATACCGTGCTCATATTATAGAGAAACGATGTCCTTCAGGAGTATGTAGAGACCTGATGCGCTATGTGATTTCAGATGCATGTATCGGCTGTACAAAATGCGCTAGAGCATGTCCAGTAGATGCAATTTCAGGAAAAGTCAGAGAGAAACATGTCATCGATCAGGAAAAATGCATCAAATGTGGTGCTTGTTACACCGCTTGTCCAGTGAAGCCTATTAAGGCAGTTCAAATTGTTTAGGAGGAATCGTTATGGTCAATATCACCATTAATAATAAGGAGATTCAGGTTCCTGCAGATTTCACCATTTTGCAGGCAGCAGAAACTCTGAATATCAAAATCCCTACCCTTTGCCATTTGGACCTTCACAACATCAAGATGGTGAACAAAGTGGCATCCTGCAGAGCTTGTGTTGTGGAAGTGGAAGGAAGAAGAAATCTTGCTCCCGCTTGTTCCACGCCAGTATATGAAGGCATGAAGATCAAGACAGATACCATCCGTTCCATTAAAGCCAGAAGAACCATGGTGGAGCTTCTCATATCCGATCATCCAAAGGATTGTCTGGTGTGCTTGAAGAATCAGGAATGTGAGCTGCAGAAGATTTCAGCAGATTTGGGCATAAAGCAGGTTCATTACGAAGGCGAGATGTCTCTGTTCCCTGTGGATATGTCTTCTAAAGCCATTTATCGCGATTCTTCTAAATGTATACTTTGCAGAAGATGTGAAACCATGTGTAATGAAGTGCAGACGGTACATGCGCTTTCCGGTCTTGACCGTGGGTTTGATACTGTTGTGGGGCCTGCTTTCCACGCACCGCTTGGAGAAACGGTCTGTACATTCTGTGGTCAGTGTGTAGCTGTATGCCCTACTGGCGCACTTGTTGAAATTGACAATGTGTCCAAAGTATGGAATGCACTGGCGGACAAGTCAAAAACAGTGGTTGTGCAAGTGGCTCCTGCTGTGCGTGTAGCCATTGGAGAGCTGTTCGGTCTCGAGCCCGGAGCTGTAGTGACTGGAAAGATGGTCACAGCCCTCAAGAATCTTGGATTCAGTTATGTTTTTGATACGAATTTCGCTGCGGATTTGACCATTATGGAAGAAGCCCATGAGATGATCAATAGGATCCAGAACAATAAAAAGCTGCCAATCCTTACCAGCTGCTGCCCTGCCTGGGTCAAGTTCTTTGAACATCAGTTCCCAGATTTATTGGATATTCCATCCAGCTGCAAGTCCCCTCACGAGATGTTTGGGGCCATCACAAAGCATTACTTCGCAAAGAAGATGAACATCGATCCCAAAGATGTTGTGGTGGTTTCAGTCATGCCTTGTGTAGCGAAGAAATATGAGGCAGAAAGACCAGAGCTTGAATATGGCGGAGTAAAGGACGTGGATGTGGTGATCACCACCAGAGAGCTTGGAAGAATGATCAAAGAAGCTGGAATGAATTTCCTCATGCTGGAAGACTCCGAATATGACAATCCACTAGGAGAATCTTCAGGTGCGGCGCAGATCTTCGGCACCACAGGTGGCGTTATTGAAGCGGCGCTAAGAACCGCAGCAGTTCAGCTCACAGGAGGCGCAATTGATAAGATTGACTACAATGAAGTGCGTGGAATGGAAGGACTCCGTGAGGCAACCGTTGAAATCGGAGACCTCAAACTGAACATCGCCATTGCCAATGGCCTTGGAAACGCCAGAACGCTTCTGGAGAACATCAGAAAAGGAAAGAGCAACTACCATGCCATTGAGATTATGGCTTGTCCTGGAGGCTGTATAGGCGGTGGTGGACAGCCCTACCATCATGGAGACCTGGAGATTCTCAAAGAGAGAGCAAAAGGAATCTATGCCATCGACCAGAGTCAGAGCATCAGAATGTCCCATGAAAATCCATACATTCAGGATCTTTATAAAGAATTCCTCGGAGAACCTGGTGGAGAGATGGCGCACAAGCTTCTGCACACCAAATACTTCGAACGTGAAAAGTAAAAGAATAAAAGACAAAAAGAGCAGCGGTTGCTGCTCTTTTACTTTGAATTTTTTACTTGTTTATGATGTCCTTGAGGTCTTTACCAGCTCTGAATGCTGGCTGCTTGAACTCTGGAATCTGGATCTCTTCGTTGGTCTTAGGATTTCTTCCTACCCTAGCTTTTCTATTCTTAACTTCAAAAGTACCGAAACCGGAAAGCTGTACCTTATCCCCTTCTGTGAGTGCTTCTACGATGCTCTCGATGGTAGCTTTCAGAACCTTTTCAGAATCCTTTTTGGTGAAGTTTGTTTTTTCTGCAATCTTAGTTACGAGTTGTGCTTTATTCATTTACATAGTCCTCCTTATTTCTGAACACAAAGATTATTAAAACAGAATTCACCTTAGAAATCAAGTGCTTCACGAGATTTTGTTCCTGAAGCGTACTCTTTTTTTGAGTTAAAGGGTTTCAAAATACTGGATCAATATTCAGGAACAGGGTCCCGCTCCTAGTGCTTTCTGATCTCTTGAAGAAGATTTCCAATATCTTTATGGGTGAAGTTATACTTTTTGTTGCAGAAATGGCAGACCAGTTCTTCTTCCTTATTTTCGTCATAAAGCTTTGTCAGTTCTTCTTCCCCAATGGAGATGAATGCTTTTTCCACTCTATCTCTTGAACAGTCGCAATAAAGGACAGGTGTGCCTTCTGTGAGAACCTGAAGGTCCATGTCTTCGAAAATGAACTGAAGCACTTCGAGAATGGAATTTCCATCACGAAGCAGTGTGGTCAAGCTTGGGATTTCCTCTAAGCGATACGTGATGAGGTCCGCCAGCATTTCATCCGCACCGGGCATCATCTGTATGATAAAGCCTCCGGACTTCATTACACTGCCGTCTACGTCCACGAGAACGCCTAAAGCCACAGCAGACGGAGTCTGCTCAGAGACAGTATAGTAATAGGCCAGATCTTCTGCGATTTCTCCAGTATAGATGGGGACAGAGCTCACATAGGGCTCTTTCATTCCCAAATCTGTGATTACCGTGAGTTTTCCATCCAGACCAATAATTCCGGAAACATTGAGCTTTCCAAGGTCATTGTGCACCATATCCGCATCGGGATTCACAATATACCCTTTTACCCGTCCCTCGGAACGCCCAGTGATGAGAATGCCACCAGAGATACCGCCACCGTTTATCTGAACGGTGACAGAGTCCTGTTCTCCTTTCAGCATAGAACCCATCATTGCACCAGCGGTTAGCATTCTTCCGTAAGCAGCGGTTGCGGTAGGCATCGTATTGTGGTTTTTCACTGCCTCATTCACGAGCGCAGTCGTCTCAGCAGCAATAATTCTAACGCTGCCTTCTTTAGCCATTGCGTGTATCAATTTATCCATTTTGTTCCCTCTTTCTTGCAATAATCGTCCATCGTTCTGTGGTTTGCACCGGTTTGTTTATTGAATAATTGTCATAGAGCTCTATACTTTGGAAACCTGCAGTTTTCAGCATTGATATCAGAACATCTGACTCGTATGCCCGTTCCATATGAAACTCCTCAATACGTTCATAAAGATCTCCATGTGGGACGAAGAAGTTTAATGACATCTCTACAGTATCATTGTCCAGAAAGTTTTCCCACGTATAGACCAGATCATCCGTAGTATATACAAAGTCATTATTTCCGAGAATCTCTTTAATCTTATATGGAGACTGGACATCAAAGATAAATACCCCATCTGCTGTGAGATGGGCAAACACCTTCTTGAACACCTCTTGTACCTGGTTTTCCTCCAGAAGATAATTAAGCGCATCGATGGATGAGGTGACCAGATCAAACTCTTTCCTGAAATCAATCTCGTCCATGGACAAGGCATAGGCTTTATGGTGCAATCCGGCATCGGTGAATTTTGACACTGCTTCAGTAAGCATATCCGGTGACAGATCCACAAGATAGGTTTCCTGAAAATGTCTGGCAATGAGAATCGATAATGTGCCTGTGCCGCATCCAAGGTCCAGATAACGATTTTTCTTCTCTACGCGTCCTAAAATATAGGATGCAATCTCCTCATAGCAGATATCTTCCTGAATCAGCATATCATAAATTCTTGAAAAATCATGATAACTTTCCATTTCATCACAGTTCCTTCCAACATTACTATATGCAGTTATGATTCTAGTATTTTATCATAAATCACAGTTTTATCCTAGCGTGTAAGAAGTGCAAAAAAAGACTGCTGTTCAGCAGTCTTAATCAGGTATGCTATTGAGATTTCTTTTTTCTCCCTGCCAGGGAATAAACCAGAAATACAAAACCAATGGCGATATACACGATGCCTTGCAGATAGGCCTGATCCAGGATGAAAAGTACAGCTGCAAAAAGCATCAGAAGTATCACTACGCCTTGGAATAGAAGTAAGCTTTTATCCATAAATATCCCTCTATTCGTCTATAATATGTAATTATAGGCTCATTAGAAAGGATGTCAATATGGAAATTATGATATATTCAGATTTTTATCATTCTCTTCAGAATCCTCATCTTTTTCGGATAAATCGTTTACAGAATACACTTTCTGTATGGAAGATGATGAAACCTCATAGGCAATTTTATCTTCCGTCCGTCCATCCGGATAGGTTTTTGTGTATCCTCGGGATTGGAGCCTTCCTGTGATTTTCAGCATATCCCCTACCTGCATGTTTTTCGTGTACTTCGCATTCCGCCCCCAGGCAATGACTGGAATATAGTCTGTCTTATTGAACTGTCTGTTCACAGCCAGCAATAAATCAGTAATTTCTCTGCCAAATGGTGTCATCCTATAGATGGGATCCTTGCAGATATATCCTGTGAGCTCTATGAGATTGGGCTCTTCTGCATGGAGTTCCGGAAATTCAAGATCTCTGGCAAAGACAGTGAGGAGCAGTTTGTTTTTTGATCCGACCACCTTGTTGTAGCTTCTGAGCTGCCCGGTGATTTTCGTGTATTGTTCCAGGAGGCTGTCGTTCTCAGGCAGCAGCTTCTTGGATATGGTTATGTTTAAAATATCCTTTGAATCACTTAACCGGTTTACAGAGAATAATCCGGTATAGAACTCTTCCCCAAAGAGCTCATGGCTGAATTCAGGTGGCTGTACAAAAAGACCTTCCAGGATGACAATGTTATCATTTGTTTCTTCCAAGTTGCAATTCCCCCCATTTGTTCCATATACATGTCACTTTTGTAAAAGTTCTACATTTAATTATAACAAACTTGTATTCGATTACAAGTCATCTCTGAAATATATCATAAAAATATGGAATTATTTCACAAAGGCTTCTCATACTTTTGCAGTTGTCATGACCGTGTTTTTTGAGTATCATGGAAATAGTGTTAAGGAGGAGATTATGGACAACGCTTTAGCAGAGAATAAACTACTCATTTTGTATACATTGAATCAGTCTAAACTGATTCTTACGAAAACTCAGTTTTCAAATATTATTCTGGAATGCATGTACATCAATTATTTTGAACTGCAGCAGTACATTGAAGAACTCATAAAGACTGGACTGGTGCTTCTGGATGTTGTTCATGACAAGGAAGCAGTGGTGATTTCAGATCAGGGAAAAAGTGTTCTTGGTATGTTTCAGGACAGGATTCCAGACCGGAAGAAAAAGGTCATCGATACGTACCTCACTGAAAACATCAACCATTTAATCCGGGAGACCACCATTACTCATGAAATCAGTGAAGGTCCTCACGGCGCCTTCCAGGTGATATTGAGTGCCTTTGAAAACAAAGATGAGCTGATACGGATCAGTATGATAGTGCCAACGAAAGAGACAGCAGAAAAATCCGTTCAGACCTGGAAGAAAGAGTCTACAAAGATTTATGAACTTCTTTATAAGGAGCTCAGTAAAAAAGGACAGTAGAAAAAGTCCGGAGGAAGCAGCATGACTGTATTCCTCCGGACTTTACTCGTTTTAAACTGATTTCGTGTCCGCTTTCCAAGTATTCTCTACAGCGGTCCTCATATCTCCGATGGTGTAGAGTGAGCCTGTGGAGAGGATAAGATCTCCTTCCGTAAAGTCCTCCACAGCTTTTTTATAGGCTTCTTCCACTGTATGGCGTAGAAAGTATGGTTTTCCAGGTGGAATATAAGACGCCAGTTCCGTCTCTGGAAGTGCCCGGAAATCATCTGGTGTATGAAGATAGCATATTGCTGCAGCCCCTGCAAGGAGCTTTGTGACGGCTGATACATCCTTATCTTTCAGCATGCCCAGCAGAAGCAAAATTCTTTTTTGGGGGAAATAGGACTGGATACTTTCCACGAGCCGAGATGCTCCATCCTCATTATGAGCCCCATCCATAATGGTGAAAGGTGTCGTATGAACGACCTCCATTCGGCCAATCCAAGTCACTGTTTCCAGTGATTTTTTTATGGATTCCACAGTCAGCTTTTGGTAGCCTGACTTTTGAAGTGTCAGCAGAGCTTTCACTGAAGTGGCTGCATTCTCCAGCTGATAGGTGCCAAGAAGATTCAGTCTCACAGTAAAAGGCGGAATGCCATCCATCCGAAGACAGATTTTTTGTTTGGATCCTTCCAGTTCTAAAAATTCATACATGGCCGGTTCGATGAAAGTGATGTCTGTTTTCTTTTCAGCCGCAGCACTGTCGAGTACCTCTCTGACTTCTTGTTTTTGTGAGGAAGCAATCACTGGAGCTGATTTTATGATGCCAGCTTTATGGAAGGCGATTTCACGAAGCGTGTCTCCCAGCTGACTCACATGGTCCTTGGAAATGGAAGTGATCACCGATAATATGGGCAAGAGCACATTGGTGGCATCGTATCGCCCTCCTATTCCAACCTCTATGACGCAGACATCCACATTTTTTTCTTTGAAGTACATGAAAGCCATGGCAGTGACCACTTCAAATTCCGAAGGATGACCGAAGTCTTCCTGTAGAAGAGTTTCAATGCCTTTTTGGACGATGCTGTAGTATTCAATAACTTCTTCTTCTTTGATCAAGTCTCCATTTACAGCAATTCTTTCTCTGAATTCAATGATATAAGGTGACGTGAACAGTCCAGCCGTATATCCGCTGGTGGTGAGGCTGTGTGCAATCATTTTGGAGACGGATCCTTTTCCATTTGTGCCTGCCACATGAACACATCGCAGCGTGTTCTGGGGATTACCAAGAAGTTCCATGAACCTCTCCATTCTCTTCAGATCATTTTCTTTTTTTCTTCTAGGAATACTATGTAGATTCTGTAATGTTTCCTGATAATTCAAGGTGTTCACCAAATTCCTTCCATTTTTCTATCTCCATTATAATGAACTCTGCCATAGAATCAAGAAGAAGGAAGATGTTTCCATCTTCCCTCCCAGTTCTTAGCTTAAAGCGCCAATTCTTTCAAGGACCGCGTCCAGCATGGACTGGTACTTCTCCCCTTTGGCTCTCTCTTCCTGAACCACATCTTCTTTTGCATTGGCCAGGAATTTTTCGTTGTTCAGTTTTTTGCTGACGCGCTCGATTTCAGACTGCAGTTTCTGTTTTTCTTTTTCGAGACGTTCCAGCTCTTTTTCTCTGTCCACAAGATCCAAAAGCGGAATATAGATTTTCGCCGTGGACGTGACGAGAGTTACGCTGCCCTCTTCTTCAGGAGCTTTCTCAAGTAAGGTGATGTCCTCTGCATAAGCAAGCTTCATCAGGTAGTCTCTTGAGCTTTTGAAGGCCTCTTCTTTACCGCTGTTTGGCAGAATGTTCAGCATGGTCTTTCTCTTATTTGGCACGTTCATTTCAGCTCGGAGATTTCGGATGCTCTTGATGGCTTCAATGATTCCACTCATGGTGTCTTCAATGGCAGGATCCATGAACATTTTCTCTGCTTCTGGCCATGGTGCCTTCATGATGGTTTCTTCATCGTTCAGGAAGGAGTAGATCTCTTCAGTGATAAAAGGCATGGTTGGATGAAGAAGCTTCAAGGATTTGATGAGCACTTCGCGGATTACGCGGTAGCTGATTCCCTTCTCCTCATCGGTTCCATTATAGAATACTGGTTTCACCAGTTCGATATACCAGTCACAAAGCTCATTCCAGATAAAGTCATAGACTTTTGCCAGAGCAATGCCAAGCTCGAACTTTTCAAAGTTCTCCGTGACTTCCTCGATCAGATGATTCATCTTGGACAGGATCCAGCGGTCAGCCAAGCTATAGTTCTCGCTGTCTTTATAGGTTTCAAGCAGGGTGTCATCCAGGTTCATGAGTACAAATCTGGAAGCATTCCATAGTTTATTGGCAAAGTTTCTTGCGGCTTCTACACGTTCAGGGTAGAAACGGATGTCGCTTCCAGGTGCATTTCCTGTAATCAGCATGAATCTCAAGGCGTCTGAACCATACTCATCGATGGTGAGAAGCGGATCCACGCCGTTGCCTAAGGACTTACTCATCTTTCTGCCCTGGGAATCTCTCACGATACCATGAATAAAGACAGTATCAAATGGGATCTCCTTCATGTTGTAAAGTCCGGAGAACATCATTCTCATGACCCAGAATGGAATGATATCATACCCGGTGACCAGGGTCGATGTTGGATAGAAATATTTGAGATCTTCTGTTTCATTGGGCCATCCCAGTGTGGAAAATGGCCATAGAGCAGAACTGAACCAGGTATCCAGCACATCTTCCTCTTCTCTGAGATTTGTGCTTCCGCATTTTTTGCAGGAAGTAGGAGCATCATTGGATACATTGATTTCATGGCAGTCATCACAGTACCAGACTGGAATTCGATGTCCCCACCACAGCTGTCTGGAAATACACCAGTCCTGAATATTCTCCAGCCAGTGGAAATATGTTTTCTCAAAACGTTCTGGGACAAAGTTTGTTTTTCTTGATTTTACCGCTTCAATGGCAGGTCCTGCCAGAGGCTTCATCTCTACGTACCACTGTTTGGACATGATAGGTTCGATGACTGTTCCGCATCGGTCATGGGTGTTCACGTTATGAACATGAGGCTGGATTTTTTCCAAAAGACCAAGTTCTTCCATGTCCTTGACAATGGCTTTTCTTGCTTCATATCTGTCCATTCCTTGGTATTTTCCGCCCAGTTCGTTGACAACACCACGGTCATCCAGTACTTTAATGGCTTCCAGATGATGTCTGGCACCTACATGGAAGTCATTAGGATCATGGGCGGGCGTAATCTTTACGCAACCTGTTCCAAACTCCTTGTCTACATACTCATCAGCCACAATGGGAATGATCCGGTTCATGAGGGGCAGTGTGAGGGTTTTTCCAACCAGGTGCTGGAACCGTTCATCCTCTGGATGAACAGCAACAGCCGTATCGCCCAGCATGGTTTCCGGTCTTGTGGTGGCAATGACCAGGTATCCAGTTCCATCTGTCAGAGGATATCTGAAATGCCAGAAGTTGCCTTGTGTCTCCACATATTCAATTTCTGCATCTGAAAGAGCTGTCTGGCACTTTGGACACCAGTTGGTGATTCTGTCTCCACGGTAGATCAGCCCATCATTATACAGCTTTACAAAAACCTCACGGACTGCTCTGGAAAGATTATCATCCATGGTGAAGGCTTCTCTTGTGAAATCACAGGAAGAACCCAGTTTCTTAACTTGATCTCTGATCTTTCCGCGATATTCTTCGGACCATTCATAGACCTTTTCGAGGAAAGCTTCTCGGCCGATTTCTTTTTTTACGATGCCTTCTTTCAGAAGCTCATTTTCCACCCGGACCTCTGTGGCAATGGATGCATGATCTTCTCCGGGAAGCCATAAGGTCTCAAAACCCTGCATTCTCTTGAATCTGATGAGCATATCCTGAAGTGTGAGATCCAGCGCATGACCCATGTGCAGTTTTCCTGTGATATTTGGTGGTGGCATCACAATGGTGTACGGTTTTTTATCCGGATTCACCTTGGCTGTGAAGTAGTCCTTCTTCAGCCAGTGTTCATAGATTCTTTTCTCAAAATCCTTTGGGTTGTACGTTGTGTTGAGATTTTTCTTTTCCATAATTTCCTCCTAGTGAATTCCTCTGTCCCACATGGACAGAAAATGTACAAACATAGCTATATGCATACTGAAAAATGTGTATAAAAAAAGAGTCTTCATCCTGTAAAAGGACGAAGACTCGCGGTACCACCTTTATTCCCACTTCCATGGGCTCTCAAAACATAACGGTTGGGAACAACCGTCTGGACTTACAGATAAAAGTTCAGTCCAGAAGCTCAAAAGCTACCTTCTCCACGGTTCAAATGAGAAAACCTTTCAGCCTAGGGTTTTCCTCTCTGGCACATCCTCATGGATACTCCTCTTTTTCAGCGCATTTCACATATATTCTCATTATATCTGCCTCTTGAGGATTGTCAAGCGGTTTTCCGTTGCATCGATGTCTTGGTTCTTTTCCAGATTCTTGAAGGCAATGGAGAGCATGAGCTTGATTCGGTTCAGCTGATTCACCTCGCTGGCGCCTGGATCATAATCGATGGCTGTGATGTTCACATTCTCATTTTCCTCACGGAGCTTTTTGATGACCCCTTTTCCGGTGATGTGATTTGGAAGACAGGCAAAGGGCTGCATGCAGATGATGTTCTCCACTCCTTCTTCAATGAGCTCCAGCATCTCACCCGTCAGAAACCATCCTTCACCCGTCTGATTTCCAATCTGAACAATATCTTTTGTGATCGCTGCAAGATGTTCAATCCTGCTGGGTGCATGGAACCTTTTAGAATCAGCAAGAGCTTCTTTCATTGGTTTTCGGATACTTTCAATCAGTCCGATGACAGCTTTACTTGCCATGGCCTTCCCAAGACTGAGATGCAGCTCCTCATGCTTTGCTACATTATTGTAGGCACAATAGAGAAGAAAATCTGTCAGGTCCGGCATCACAGCTTCGCAACCGTTCTCTTCAATGACCTGAACAACAGAGTTGTTGGCCGTAGGATGGAATTTCACAAGAATTTCTCCCACAAGACCCACCTTAGGCTTTACCGTCTCTTTCAGCTCCAGGGTATCAAAAAGATCCACGATTCTTCGGACTTGCATCTTGAAGGAAGAAAGCGTTGGGTTTTTAAGAACTTCTTCCACTTCCAGGCTCATGGTCTCGTAGAGCGCATTGGCAGAATCTTTGATGACTTCATAGGGACGGACCCGATAAAGGACTCTCATAAGAAGATCGCCATACAGCAGCGCCTGAAGAGCACCGCTCAGTGTTTTCAGATCCAGTTTCATTCCGGGATGTTTTTCAAACTGCTGAACAGACAAAGGAATCACTGGGATTTGAGAAAATCCAGCGTCTTTCAGTGCTTTTCTGAGAAATGCCACATAATTTGTAGCCCGGCAGCCGCCTCCTGTCTGCGTGATGAGGCAGGATGTGTTGTTGACATCATACTCCCCACTTTTCAGCGCTTTGATCATCTGCCCTACCACCAGAATGGAGGGATAGCAGGCATCATTATTGACATACTTCAGGCCTTCATCCACTGCTGCGAAGTCCGTATCCGGAAGCACCACCACATGGAAGCCCTGGTGCTTGAGCACAGCTTCCACGAATCGGAAATGTATCGGAGACATCTGGGGACAAAGGATGGTATGCTTTTCTTTCATTTCTTTGGTGAAGATAGGCCGGTCATAGGTCAGCGGCGTATCGGTTGAATGGATTCCATTGCGGATCCGTTCTTCCATGGTTGCCTTGAGTGACCGGATTCTTATCCTTGCAGCACCAAGATTGTTCCCCTCATCAATCTTCAGGAGGGTGAACAGTTTATTTTTGCTTCTGAGAATCTCTTCTACCTGATCACTGGTTACTGCATCAAGACCACAGCCGAAACTTGTGAGCTGAACGAGCTCCAGATTCTCTTTTTTGCTGACAAAGGCAGCCGCACGGTAGAGCCTGTTGTGGTAGGTCCACTGATCCACCACACGCAGTGGTCGTTCTACCTGAGACAGATGCGCCACGGAGTCTTCTGTCAGCACCGCCATCCCCTGCTCTATGATCAGATTCGGAATGCCATGATGCACTTCTGGATCCACATGGTAAGGTCTTCCTGCAAGAACGATGCCTTTATGACCCGTTTCATCCAGATACCGGACCACTTCCTCCCCTTTCTGTCGGATATCCTTCTTATAGGATTCCACCTCAATGTACCCTCTTCTCACAGCTTCCTTTACTTCAGAAAGAGTGATGGAGTAGTGCTTTGAAAGGACGTCGTACAGTTTTTTCGAAAGATGTTTCCGATCCTGAAGGTTCAGGAATGGATGAAGAAATTTCACATGGTTTAAGTGAAATACATCCATATTGTTTTTGATCACTTCTGGGTAAGAGGTAACCACAGGACAGTTATAGTGGTTGCTGGCACCTGTGTCCTCTTTCTCCTCGTAGGGGATACAGGGATAGAAAATAAAATCTACGTTCTTCTCCGCCAAGGAAGCAATATGTCCATGGGTCAGCTTTCCAGGATAACATACAGATTCTGATGGTATGCTGCTCATCCCTTTTTCATAAAGAGTCTTGGAGGAAGCAGGTGAAAGCACCACACGGAATTTCAGACTGTCAAAAAAAGCGGCCCAGAATGGATAGTTCTCAAAAAGGTTCAGCACCCTTGGAATGCCCACAGTACCCCTGCTCTCCTCCACTTTTGTAGAGGGTTTGTAGCGGAAAGTTCTCTGGTATTTGTAGTCATAAAGGTTTGGGAGTTTTTCACGTGCATTTTTGGAGGCCAGTGGTCTTTCACAGCGGTTTCCAGTAATATACTCCTCCTGTCCTTCTTTAAAGAAGGTAATGGTCAGAGGACAGTGGTTATTGCAAAGCTTACATCTTCGCATTTCGGTTTTGGGATGAAGGGCGTCGAGTTCTCTTAAAGAAATTAGAGTGGTTTCTTTGCCGGTATAGCGATCCCTTGATATTTTTGCTGCGCCAAAGGCACCCATGAGTCCTGCAATATCCGGACGAACGGCTTCCCTTTCAGAAATAAGCTCGAAAGCACGGAGAACGCTGTCATTGTAGAAGGTGCCACCTTGTACAATGATCTTCTCTCCCATGGATTTAGGGTCTCTGGCTTTTATGACTTTAAAAAGCGCATTTTTGATGACAGAATAAGAAAGCCCAGCGCTGATATCAGAAAGACTTGCACCTTCTTTCTGGGCTTGTTTTACTCTGGAGTTCATGAAAACAGTACATCTGGAGCCAAGATCCACGGGTTCAGAGGAAGACACTGCAGCTTTCGCAAAGTTCATCACACTGCTTCCCAGGGATTCTGCAAAACTCTCAATAAAGGATCCGCATCCTGAGGAGCAGGCTTCATTCAGAAGAATGGAATCGATGGCACCATCTTTGATCCGGAGGCACTTCATATCCTGTCCACCAATATCCAAGATGAAATCCACTCCTGGAAGAAAGTGGTTTGCAGCCTCGTAGTGGGCAATGGTTTCGATCTCCCCAGTGTCAATCCCCAGCCCTGCCTTCAGGAGTCCTTCGCCGTAACCCGTTACCGTTGAATGGGCGATATGAACATCATCCGGCAGTAGATGATAAAGTTCCTTCAGAACTTTCAGAATCTCTTGTAGAGGGTCACCCTGATTGCTTCCGTAATAGGAGTACAGGATATTGAGGTCCTCATCGGTGAGCACCACCTTGCTTGTGGTGGAGCCTGAGTCAATGCCTAAAAAAGCAGCTCCTTTATGAGAGGCAAGCGGTTTTCTTATGGCACGTGCGCTGTGATGTCTTTCCTGGAATGCCTGGTAATCATCTTCATTCTGAAACAGTGCGGGAAGTCTGTGGACTTCTTTCTGGAATACATCTTTCAGTTTTCCTGCTCTTTCCATCAGAAGGTTCAGCTGATGAGGATAATTTCCTTCAGAGCTTAAAGCAGCGCCTAAGGCGACATAGAGCTCCGCATTTTCTGGTTCCAGGATATCTTCCGGCGTCAGATGAAGAGTCTCTATGAAGCGTTTTCGCAGCTCTGGGAGAAAATGCAGTGGTCCTCCAAGAAAAGCAATCTTTCCTTCAATTTTTCTTCCGCAGGCAAGACCGGAGATGGTCTGATTCACTACTGCCTGAAAGATGGAGGCAGCCAGATCTTCTTTTCTTGCTCCTTCATTGAGCAGAGGCTGAAGATCTGTTTTTGCAAACACACCACATCGTGCGGCAATGGGATAAATATAGGTGGCATTTTCTGCCAGGTGGTTCAGTCCCTGGGCATCTGTTTTGAGAAGAGCGGCCATCTGGTCGATGAAAGCGCCGGTACCACCGGCACAGGTGCCGTTCATTCTCTGCTCTACAGAACCTTTGAAATAGGTGATTTTTGCATCTTCTCCTCCCAGCTCGATGGCAACATCTGTATCAGGAATTATGGCTTCTACAGCCTTTGTCGATGCGATCACTTCCTGGATGAAGTCGATTTTCAGCCAAGAAGAAACTGACAGACCACCGGAGCCTGTCACAGCCACATGTATTTCTCTGTCTCCAAAGGCAGCGTGGATCTTTTGCATAACATTCACCACGGTACTTCTGATATCTGAAAAATGACGTTCATACGAATGGTAGATCATCCGATGATTTTTATCTGTAACAACAGCTTTTACTGTTGTGGATCCAACGTCCAGTCCTAAATATAATTTATCCAGCATGAACACTCACCTGCTCCGTCTTTGTTGTATTTTGAATATAGAAATAATTATAACACTGACAAAAAATAATGAAAGAGCAAAAAAGTTAACAATTTTTTCTCAAGGAGTGGAAAAAAATAAAAGAGATTCCGGATGAAAAAAGAGCAAAGCATCTCTAGTAAGCTGCTCTGCTCCGGCTGTTATTCCTCCTCATCTTCAGTAAGGATCTTTCGCAAGGTACTGCTGATGAGGTCGTATTCATATCCCTTTCCTGCAAGAAAAGTGTAGAGTTTGGATTTCAGCTTGAAAGGGTCCTGTTCTCTTTTACTCAGCTGATCATATTTCTTTTTAGCTAGTTTGAAACAGGTATCTTCTTCAAGGCTGCTGTCTTTTAAAGATTCAAGTGCCTCATTGAGCACTTCTTTGTCCACACCTTTATGAAGCAGTTCATATTTTGCTTTTTTCTGGCCCCTGGACCGAAGCTTTTCTTTCAGATAAAGCTCCGCATAGCGTGCATCATCTAGAAGATTGTACTCTTTCAAAAGGGAAAGAACTCGTGTGATGGTGTCTTCATCAAACTCTTTCTCTTGGAGTTTCTTCTGAACCTCCTCTTCCGTTTTCATGGTCCGTTCCAAACTTCTAAGGGCTGTTTCTCGTGCACGGATGAAGGTATCTTCTTTCGCAATTTCCAATAGAAGATCTGTTTCAATCTTCATTCCCTTCACAAGACCTCTTTTGTAAATCAGTTCTTTGTCACAAGAGAGCAGAAACTCTTCATCCGCGTAGATGCTGACCCGGCTGCTGTTTTTCTTGTTTTCAGAAATCTTCGTTATTGTCTTCATGTTCCTCCCCTCTTAACCTGTAAATTGTAGGTGATGTGAAAATTTTCTTTGCAATGTTCATGATATCCTGAAGTGTCACATCTTTCAGCTTCTCCAGATCCTTCTGGAAGGAAAGCGGATCCTCTTTGCTGAGCACAGCATCCAGCATAAAGGATGACAGATCGCTGTGATGGTGAAGTGTGCTGAAGATACTGGTGGTGAGCACCTTCTTCATCAGAAAAAGATCCTCTTCTTTGAAGTAAGCTCCACGTTTGATCTCCTCCAGAATATGCAGAATCAGTTCTTCCGCATCCTCCAGGCGCTCGTCAGGTACCTGAGTGTAAATCATGAGATTCTGTAAGGGGTCTGTAAGCTCCAAATCAGAATATACATCATAGGCAAGTCCACGGTTCTCTCTAAGCTCTCTGAAAAGAATAGAATTTCCACTGACACCAAGTTTATAGTTCAGCACCCGAAGGGGAAGCTTCTCCTCCTCTTTGATTTCAAAGGTGTAGAGAAAACCCAGGGCGGACTGTTCCATATCCTTAAAGGAGGTGTGAATGCCCGGTGTATTCTTTTCAAAGGCCACGTTTTTCTTTGGCTGAGGACCTGTTTTCCATGTGCCGAAGTAATCTTCCACCATGGAAACAGCCTCATTGTGAGACAAATCTGACACAAGGACTAAGATGGATTCATTGGGAATATAATGCTTCTGATGGAATGAGAAAAGATCTTCCGCTCTCAAAGAAGAGATGCTTTCTTTCGTGCCAATGACATCATATTTCAACGGACTGCTGTTGTAGGCTTTTTCGAACAGGAGTTTATGTGTGCTGTCTTCCACGTCATCCAGAGAGGCTTTCAGTTCTGAGATGATCACAGTTCGTTCTTTTTCCATCTCGCTCTTACAGAAGGTTGGATGCTGGATCATATCAGAGAGCAGCATCAGGGCATCTCCCAGTTCACTGGTCATGGCGGAGACTGTGAACACCGTAGAAATATAGTCCGTATATGCATTGAAATCTCCACCCAAATGTTCAATCTTATGATTGAGGGTTTGGTTATCCAGAGTTTCTGTGCCTTTAAAAAGCATATGCTCGATGAAATGACAGATTCCTTTCTGAGCCATGGGTTCGTAGAGTGCACCGATACGGATGCCTAGGTTGAGTGAAAATAGACTTCCTGGTTTCACAACCGTGAGTATAGTAAGTCCATTTTCAAGGGTGGATTGTCTGTAATCGATCATATCTCTTCTTATCTCCATTTATGATAGTTTTTTCTTTGCAACAACAATAAGAGGCAGGGAGGAATCTGTATAAGGATCTTTCTTGAAACTGCCGTACAGATGGATCTCCTCAAAGCCTGCTTCCATCAGCAAGTGGACAAGCTCCTCACTTTTCAACGGAAACAGCAGCACCGAAGCTTCTTCTGTTTCACCTTGCAGAGTCAGTTTTGAGGAAAAATCAACAAGATGCGCCTCAGCATCATAGGTGTAGTTCCGCTCAAAAGTCAGGCTGATTTCTGGCACATGGATGGTGGGAAGATGGTCGATGTGCTCTTTCAGAATCCGGTCATAATTAATGATCTGAATCACCAGATCTCCGTCTTCATTCAGGAGATTAATTGCCGTTGTGATGAAGCTTTTAATCTGATTTAGGGAGTTCAGGTGCACCAGAGAATTTCCGATGATGAAAATCCGTCTTAAACCGCCTTCATGAACAAGATCCATATCCAGCATGTTTGAGACGATGAAATCCCCTTGTATTCCCTGCTCTTCCGCTTTCTTTTCCGCAATCCGGATCATGGACTCCTCCAGATCAAGACCGCAGGACAGGATACCTTCCTTTCGAAGTGCAATGGTGTAAGAACCTGTACCACAAGCGACATCCAGCACTTTATCCTGAGGATTGAGCCCTTCACGGATGAAGTCATAGGTAGAATTCTGAAATGGGAAAATATAGTCATAGTGTTTTTCAAGAATCTCATAAAATCTCATCGGTACCGCTCCTTCTGCTACGCATCTCTGTCACCTGTATGACACAATACAATACTATAATACAGTATACAACAAGAGTCCTGAAAATTACAGCCAGCGTGTTCAGATACCTGAACACTATAGAAATCCCCTGGGGTATGATGATATAATGGTTAAAACTGAACTGGTACACCAAGGGGGATATTATGAATTACAAGTATACAGAAATCATGGATTATTTACGTTCTGAGATTGATAAAGATGTTTATACGGATAAACTCCCATCTATCCGTGGTCTTGCCATCAAATTTGGGTGTTCAAATTCAACAGTAATCAAAGCATACAATGAACTGGAATCGCTGCAGCTGGTTTTTTCAGCACCAAAGAGCGGGTACTATATCAACAAGAATAAAAAGAGAAGCACCACAGAATATGATTTTTACTCTGGTGTACCCAACAATAAAAATCTTCCCCTGGCATCTATGAAGAAAATTTATGATCAGGTGCTTGAAGAGAAGAACCAGAACCTTCTGAACTACAGCTATCCCATGGGATACAACCTGCTGAGAGAACACCTGCTTATGGAGCTGCATGATCCGGAGGTTTCTCTGGAATCTGTACTCATAACAGAAGGTGCGCAAGGTGCCATAGACCTTTTGCTCGGTGCTGATCTCAGGGAGAAAAAGGTGCTGGTGGAAGATCCGACCTACAACATCGTCCTTTCTTATCTTAGAATCAAGAACATACCCCATGAAACCATTATGCGAACCAAAGACGGGCTGGATCTGATTCAGCTGGAGGAACAGGCGAAAACTGGAGAGTTCCAGTTCTTTTACACCATCAGCAGAAATCATAATCCTTTGGGAACGGATCTGAAAGAGAAGGAAATGAAAAAAGTGTTGGAGCTTGCCCGGAAGTATGATTTTTATATCATTGAGGATGACTATCTCTCAGAACTATCGAAAGGAAGCACATTCTTCAGTTTAGGAAAAGACCGTACTGTTTATGTACGAAGTTACAGCAAGACCATCAGTCCTTCCTTGAGAATTGCCTCTGTCATTGCACCCATGGAGCTTGCTAAAAAGCTGTCCTATAATATCACCTATCTCAATGGTGGAGCTCCCCTCTTCAATCAGGCCATTCTTCTGAAATACCTGAAGTCGGAGTTTTATATGAAAGATATGTCTGTGCTTAAGGATCGGGTCAAGCAGAATATCATGATTTTTAAAAATGCGCTCCAGGGATTTCCGTTTGATTATTACATTCCTGAGATGGGCTTTTTTGCAAGTCTTTATTTCCCCAAGGATTTCAAGCTGAAAACCCTTTTGGAGGGACTGCAGGTGAAAGGATACAGATTCCGTGATCTGCAGGGGTTTACCAAGCAGGAAGACCGGAAGATCCTAAGAATCAGTCTGACGAGGGTGGAACCCAATGCGATGAATACAGCCATTAAGGAGCTTGTGAAGGAAGTGCTTCTCATGAAGGGCGACAAGGATGACAAAAACAAGATCTATATTTAGTTATCTGAAAGGATGAAGTGAAGATGGATAAAGAAATTCTCATTGTGGAAGATGAAAAAAGGCTGAGGGATCTTCTTCGCGATTATTTGGTAAAAGAAGGATATCATGTGGATCTGGCCTCACATGGTGAGGAGGGCCTTCATATGGCTTTGGAGAAAGACTATGATCTGATACTTCTGGATGTGATGATGCCTTTTATGAATGGATTTGATATGCTGGAAGAACTGAGAAAAAAGAAGAATACCCGGGTGTTCTATATCACAGCAAAAACCATGGATGAGGATTTTGTCAAAGCTTATGAGATTGGTGCGGATGATTTCATCGCCAAGCCCTTTTCGCCAAAGATTCTGGTTATGAAAATCGGCAATCTGTTTAAACGTTTGGAGCAGGAGGACCCGCTTCAGGAAGAGCTTGTCTTTGGACGGCTGACCCTCCATCCGGGGGCGCAGAGAGTCTATGTGGAGACTTCAGAAATATTCCTGACAAAGAAAGAATTTGAACTGCTTCTCCTTTTCACCCAGAATAAGGACCTGGTTCTATCTCGAGAAATCATTCTGGAGAAAGTATGGGGATTTGATTATGAAGGAGATCTGAGAGCCATTGATACCAGCATCAAGAGGCTCAGAGAAAAGCTCCAGACAGCAGCAGCCTATGTGGAGACGGTACGGGGATACGGATACAGATTCCGGGTGAGTGACGATGTTTAGATCTATTGCAAATAAGCTGACGTTGATTCTGATTGTTCTGATGGGTACGCTGCTTCTTGGGTCGATGCTTTTTATGTCCTATTCTTTTGAGTCGTATTACACGGTAACGAAGAAAACAGCACTGGAAGAGAATCTTCAAGCCTTCAGAAATCAGGAAATATCTCAGAATGACACCTTTATAGAAGCCATCAATAACTTTGAGACCCAGAACAACACCCGTCTATTTATTTTTGGACAGAATGGCCAGCTCCAATATATGGCATACGGCGGCAACAACATCGAAGGAGATTATATTGAAATCATCAACAGGTTTTTCAATGATCTCATCCGAGACCCCTCTCTTCGGGAGAACCTTCTCAAGGGACGGGAAATCTTAAGCCGAGAATATGAGCGGCAAGACGGCAGTATCCGCTATTTTTTAACGGCTGGTTCCATTCAGGTTGGCGACTATGAATCCTTTGCCATCTCAATCAGTTCAATGCTGCCCATCAATGAGTCCGCAAGAACGATTAAGAATTTCTTCTTTTATGTATTTCTGGGAGGCTTTATTGTAGTGGCTATACTTGCCTTCTTTGTGTCTAAAACTGTAACAAAGCCCGTCAGAAAGCTGATCCAGACATCCAAGGAGCTCGCGAGCCTGAACTTTGACGTAACCATAGAGAATACCCAAAAAGATGAGATTGGCGACCTGGCCGAAAGTTTGTCTACCCTCTCCTTCAATCTGAAAGGAGCACTGATGGAGCTGCAGGAAAAGAACAAACTTCTGGAGGAGGATATACGAAAAACTCAACGACTGGAGAACCAGAGAAAAGATTTCATCCGGGATATATCCCATGAACTGAAGACGCCGATTACGCTGATACAGGGTTACACTGAAGGTCTTATTGACGGTGTGGCGACTGAAAGCAAAGACGAGTATCTTTCCATCATCCTGGATGAGACCAGAAACATGGAGAAACTGGTGAAAGATATGATTGAGCTGAACTATACAGAGTCCGATTCCTTTACAGTGTCCATGGAACCCGTTCATCTGAACAGACTTGTGGTGAATTGCGCTTCTCCGTTTTTGGAAATCTATGGCGATAAGATTCATTTTGAGTTCAGGATGCCTGTCAGCTATATGATTTATGGAGACAGCAGCAAGCTGTCCACCGCACTGAGAAATATCATCAAGAATGCCATCAGCTATACGGATGAGAAGCCTGAGGCCACTGTCATGATCATGCTCGATAAAGAGGACAAAGGACTTTCTCTTAAGGTCAAGAATTCCCCTGCGCATATTGAAGAGAAAGAACTTCAGAATCTATGGGTCCAGTTCTACAAGAAAGATCAGTCCAGGCAGAGAAAAGAAGGAAGTTCAGGACTGGGACTTTCCATTGTGAAGAATATACTGGAGAAGCACAAGTACCAGTACAGTCTTTTTAATGATGAAGAAGGCGTGGTTTTTGAAATCATCTTCAGCGAGTTTAGAGAGTATGACACAAATGAACAGGAATAAACGAGGTCAAAAAAAACGATAAAAAGAATCCGACATGGAAACACCCCTGTGAACAAGGAGCGTAGTACGCAAGGCCTAGTTTACAGGGGTGATTTTTTTGCTTCTGAATGGATGGTTATAATGTGAATCCGCCGTCAATGGTCAGAACCTGACCTGTGATGTAGGTTCCTTTTTGTACAAGAAAAGCGGCCAGATCTGCAATCTCCTCTGGAGAAGCGAGCCTATTGAAGGGAATATCTTCAGTAAAAGTGCGCATCTCCTCCGGTGTGAGATTGGAAAGGAGTTCGGTGTGAACACCTCCTGGCGCAATGGCGTTTACTCTGATGTTCATATGGGAAAGCTCCGCTGCGAGGCTTCGGGTAAACTGCTCTACGGCCCCTTTTGTCATGGAGTAAGCCACTTCCATGGAAGCTGCTCTGGAACCCCAGATGGAAGAGATGCTGAGAATAGATCCCTCTCCTTTTGAAATCATCTTTGGGACGACTTCTTTCGTGAGATAAAATAGTGGCTTCACATTAACTTCAAACAGCCTTTCGAATTCACTATCTTGCATTTCATGAAAGAGACTTCGGACAGAGATGCCTGCACTGTGTATGAGGACATCGATACTGCTATGATGGTTTAGGATATGCTGGAATTCAATGGTGTAACTTTTCGTGTCTGAAAAATCCAAACTATAAATGGAAACAGGTACTTGGGCTGAAATCTCTTCTTTCAGCTGTTGTGCTTTTTCGAGATTTTTGGAAAAAATCAGGATGAGCTCATAGCCAAGGGAGGCGAATTTTCGGGCGATAGCCTCTCCTATTCCTCCTGTCGCTCCGGTGATCACCGCTTTTTTCAAACAATCCCCTCCTTTCGTCTTCCTAAATTATAGCAGAGTTCTGCAGAGAAACGAAGGAGGATCCCCATGAATGGAGATCCTTTCCGAATGTTTTTACTACTGAGATCTTTTCTCCCCGATGATGTCTGCTATGGCTGCAATACTGCCAAGTGAGTTCAGTGTGTCCACGGGAAGAATGAGTTTGTTCGCTGGATTTGTGGCCATTTCCTTTAAGGCTTCCACTTGCTTCAGCGCAATGATTCTTGCATCTGTACCAGACTCGATGATAGAAGCATTCACTTTACGTATGGCTTCAGCCTCAGCGTTGGAAATGGCTTCGATAGCTCGGGCTTTACCTTCCGCTTCCAGAAGCTGAGACTCTTTCATACCCTCTGCCAGTCGGATGTTCTTTTCTTTCTCCGCTTCAGCACGCAGGATATTGCTTCGTTTTTCGCCTTCTGCTCTAGCGATGCTGGACTCTCTGTCTCCTTCAGCAATGAGAATTGCAGCTCTTTTTTCACGCTCTGCCTTCATCTGCTTTTCCATAGCATTCTGAATCTCTTCTGGAGGCACAATGTTTTTGATTTCCACAGAGAGAATCTTGATGCCATAGGCGTCTGTAATGGAGTCTACAATATCCAGAAGTTTCATGTTGATTCTGTCACGTCCTGCGAGCACTTCATCCAGTGACATATCACCGATGATGTTACGCATATTTGTGATGGTGGAGTACATGATACCAGATACATAATTTTCAATATTGTATACGGCATCTTTAGGATTCAGCACCTGATAGAAGATGACATTATCAACGCTGATATTGACATTGTCTTTTGTGATTACATTTTGAGGCTGAATGTCAAGGATCTGCTGCTTCATAGAGATTTTTCTTCTGACATAATCTACAAAAGGCAGTATGACATGCCACCCGGGCTGAAGGGTTTTGTAATATTGTCCGAACCTCTCAAGTACGTATACAGAACCGGTATTGACGACCTTGATGGAGCTTAAAAGCACCACCATAATGAATAATAGAATGACTGCTGTAATGATAATCCATGGCATGTTAATTTTCCTCCTTACGAATGATTAATTTGTTGTCTTCAATCTTCAGAACACTGAAACGTTCCCCTGGTTGTACAGGGTCCCCGATGTTTTTCAGGTTCCAGTAGATTCCATTGACTTTTTGCTGTGCTGATCCTATAATCTCTTTTTCAGCAATAAAGGTATGTCCAATGATTTTATCTACTAAAATGGGATCATTGGGAATGTTCCTTTTGATATATTTCCTGCTGATGCGGTTGCCAATGATGAGGGCAACAAGACCAATCAGAAAAGCTATCAGCATCTGAATCCAAAAATCAACATAGAATCCTGCAAGCCAGGCTGCGAGAAATCCAATGCCGATCCATGAAAACAGAACATTGCTGGTCATGAGATCCAGGACGGCTACAACAATAATCAGAATGAGCCAGATCCAGTTCATATTCATCTCCTCCTTATGTTGATAGTATAGCATACATACGGTATAAAATAAAGCATTAAACAGTAAATAATAACGCTTAATAAAATAGAGTAAACCATATTGAAAAAGTGTTGAAGGTGGCTTACTGAGCCTGCTGCAGGTTTATAGAATATAGAGACAAATCTCACGTTAGTTATGAATAAAATGTAAATTATTTTTACGGGAATAACTGCCGGAATATTCTAAACATGATGAAACCCTCATATTTCAACGGGTTTCATCAATTGTGGCAGAATATGAATGAAATTCTGGTGAAAGTGCAATATGAAATCTATTACAAATGAAAGGTTGTTCATGTTATGATAAGAGTGAAAATAATGCTTGTCAAAACCTGTGTATCTGTTGATGCCCATGTAGTTGAGCAGCATTTAAATTAGGGAGGTCAAAATGAAAGAAGTAGTAATTGTCAGTGCGGTGAGAACCCCGGTAGGGAGTTTCGGTGGAGTATTCAAAGATGTTCCTGCAGTAGATCTTGGTGTGGTCGCTGTGAAGGAAGCCATCAGACAAGCTGGTATCAAACCAGAAGATGTCAATGAAGTTTATATGGGTTGTATTCTTCAGGCCGGCTTAGGCCAAGGGGTTGCAAGGCAGATTTCTGTGAAAGCAGGAATTCCAGTGGAAGTTCCTGCAACAACAATCAATATGCTGTGCGGATCTGGTTTAAGAACGGTATCATTGGCAGCTCAGACCATCATTGCTGGTGACAATGACGTGGTTGTTGTAGGTGGTGCGGAAAATATGTCCAGGGCTCCGTATGTGCTGAACAACGCTCGTTTCGGATCCAGAATGGGTAATGATACCATGGTGGATACCATGGTTCATGATGCGCTTACAGATGCATTCAATGGATATCATATGGGGATAACAGCAGAGAATGTTGCTGAAAAATACGGAATTACAAGAGAAGAACAGGATGCATTCGCAGCTTCCAGCCAGAACAAAGCAGAAAAAGCCATGGCGGAGGGCAAATTCAAGGATGAAATCGCTCCTGTGACCATACCACAGCGAAGAGGTGAACCTCTTGTTGTGGATACAGACGAATATCCCAAAAAAGGTGTGACTGCAGAATCTCTGGCAAAACTGAGACCTGCATTCAAGAAAGATGGTACAGTCACTGCAGGAAATGCGTCTGGAATCAATGATGGTGCGGCTGCACTTGTGGTCATGAGCAAAGAGAAAGCAGATGAACTGGGACTGACTCCATTGGCAACCATCATTTCCTATGGCAATGGAGGTGTGGATCCAAGCATTATGGGCATCGGACCTGTTCCATCCACAAAAACAGCACTTCAGAAGTCAGGACTTACCATTGATGATATGGACCTTATTGAAGCAAATGAGGCTTTTGCTGCCCAGGCTTTAGCTGTAGGCAAGGAACTTAAATGGGATGCAGAAAAGGTGAATGTGAATGGCGGAGCCATTGCATTAGGACATCCAGTGGGGGCTTCTGGAGCAAGAATCCTTGTGACACTACTTCATGAAATGAAGAGAAGAAACTCCAATTATGGCCTTGCTACCCTGTGTATTGGTGGCGGTATGGGGACTTCAGTGGTTGTAAAGAGATAACTGTAAACTGATATAGAGTGGTGTATGTACCAGCTTCAAGCCATGACGCTTTCTGTGTCATGGCTTCCCTTTTAGGAACAGATTTTCTATCCGAAAAGCAATTTGAAGTAAAAAAATAAAGGCTGTCTTCGATGGAAGACAGCCTTTTCAGCTTTTCTTATGCAGTGATATCCTTAGGTTTAGCCTTGTGAATCATAAGAAGATTCTCAATGGTTGTTTTAGGGCAAACTTCTACACAAGCGTTACACTGAGTACATTTGTCGTAATCAATCTTCGCCAGGTTGTTGTTCACGTGTATTGCATCGTATTCACAAGCTTTTTCGCACTTCTTGCAAGCAATACAGCCGACTTCACAGTTCTGCATAATGTCTCTGGCAGAGTCTAAAGAGTTGCAGGCAACTCGAACTCTGGAGTTCAGTGGAACGGATTCGATGAGATTCTTAGGGCAGGATTTTACACAAGCGCCACAGTTGGTGCACTTGTTCTCATCAATGATGGCAATCCCGTCCCGGATGACAATGGCGTCAAACTCGCAGACACCCACACAAGTGCCAAGGCCAAGACATCCATAGGAGCAGGATTTTGATCCTCCACCTGGAAGTGCGGCAGCGCTGACGCAATCCATAATACCATGATACTCATATTTTTCTTTTGCCTTATTGCAGTCTCCGTTACACTTCACATAAGCAACCATGACTTCCTGAGCGTTTACTTTCACGCCCATGATATCTCCGATCTGGTTGGCTACAGGGTTTCCGCCAACTGTGCAAAGGGATGGTGAAGCGCCGTTCAGTGCGACACCTTTTGCATAGGCTTCACAGCCTGCAAATCCGCATCCGCCACAGTTTACACCAGGAAGAACCAGAAGGATTTCTTCAACTTTGGGCTCCTGTTTTACAGCAAATACTTCTGCTGCATATCCGAGAAGTACCGCCAGGACGATACCTAATCCAGCCATAATGGCGATTGGAATCAATATTTCAGTCATTGTTTCATCCCCCCTTCTTTAAATCATGCCTTGGAAGCCAAGGAATGCGATAGCCATAAGGCCTGCGGTGACAAGTGCTATGGGCAGTCCTTGGAATGCCTGAGGAATGCTGGAAACACGATCAAGCTTTTCTCGGATGCTTGCCATCAGAACAATAGCAAGAAAGTATCCAAGTGCAGCACCTATTGCGTTGGTTAAGCTGCCCATCAGGGAAAGCTTCTCCTGCACGTTGAGGAAGGTAACACCAAGCACAGCGCAGTTTGTAGTGATAAGGGGCAAAAAGATTCCGAGCGCATCATAAAGTGCTGGGCTGATCTTTTTGATGACCATTTCAACGAACTGTACTAACGCCGCGATTACAAGAATGAAGGCAACGGTCTTCAGGTAATCCAGATCATAAGGTTCCAGAAGGAACGTGTACACGGACCAGGTACCTAAAGAGGCAATCACCATAACAAACAGTACAGCAAGCCCCATACCGATGGAAGCGTCTCTTTTCTTAGATACACCCAAGAAACTGCAGATTCCAAGGAATCTTGACAGAACGAAGTTGTTGATAAGCATTGCGTTGATAAATATAATGAGCAGGTCCATTAGTTGGCACCTCCATTCTGTAGAACTTCTTTATCGAGTTTGATGTTCATCTTGTCTGATTTAGGAAGGTCACAACCCATACCACAGCTCTCACAGTCATGGATTTTCAGGGAAGCTTTTCCTTTTTTCAGGTTTCTTTTATTGATAAAAGCCATGATCAATCCTAGGGTAAGGAAAGCACCAGGTGCCAAGATCATAATATTTGCTGGCTCGTATGCAGATGGCATCACTCTGAAACCTAATACGGTTCCAGCACCAAAGATTTCTCTGAAGAATGCTAAAATACTCAGTGCAAAAGTGAAGCCAAGTCCCATTCCGATTCCATCGTAGATGGAATGAAGAACGTTGTTCTTGCTGGCATAGGCTTCTGCTCTTCCAAGGATAACACAGTTCACAACGATCAGCGGAATGAACAGACCAAGAGATTTATAGAGGTCTGGAAGGTACGCTGCAAGGAACATATCAATCATGGATACAAATCCAGCGATGACAACAATATATGCAGGAATACGGATCTTATTAGGGATATATTTTCTCAGTACTGAGATAATTGCATTAGACAATATCAGTACTGCAGTAGAAGACAATCCCATACCCAGCGCATTTTCAACACTGGTGGAAACTGCCAGAGTAGGACACATGGCAAGAACCTGAACGAAAATCGGGTTCTCACTGAAAAGTCCATTTTTCAATCTTTCTATCAATGCCAACATATTAATTTCCTCCTTGCATCAGTACATCATTGTAATAGAGGATGGCCTGATTCACTGCTTTGAATGCGCCCTTTGAGCTTTCCGAAGCGCCTGAGTAAATTTCTACGGTAAGTTCCTGAGCGTCTTTTCCTTGGAAGAGCTGTTGGAAGCCTTCCTGCTCAATGACATCTCCAAGACCCTTCGTTTCATTTTGTTCCAGAACAACGATGTTGGAAATTTTCATTGTGGCGTTGTCAAATCCGACAGCAATAGTCATCGGCATATCCTGATAGTATCCAGCGTGGGATGTGATCACAATATATCCAGTGACTTCACCGGCTGTCTTCACTTCGAAGGTCTGGTATTCCCCTTCAATCTCCACCATTTCATCTCCTGTAAGCAGAAGAGTTTCAATGGTAGCCTCAGGTGCTTTTTCTTCCACAACCTCTTCCCCAAGGATGTTCTGTTTATGGAACTTCACAGCCTCATTGATGGCGCTTGCAACTGCGTTGGAGGAGATCGTTGCACCAGAGACTGCTACGATTTCATTCTCACTTGCAGCTGTGCCTTTTACCACCTGAAAATCAGCTGTGGTGGGTTTACCGGTAAACTGTGAGATGAAAGCTTCTTCTGCAACCAAAGCACCTAAACCAGGTGTTTCAGAAGACTGTGTTACTTTTGCGGCAACAAGATTTCCGTCTTTGTCAATTCCGGCGAGGATGGTGAGACCTGGTTTGTAACCATTCACAGTCATTTTGTAAACATGACCGATGACCTCATCTCCACTCTTTGCACGATACATTTCCGTGATAGCTTCATTTGCTTCGAACTCACCTGCAAAATCTTCGATGCTATCTGTTCCAGGCATAATCACAGCCAGATCATCCGCGTTCACGGCATTGTTCATGGCAATCTGTTCTTTTGTAGTCTCATAGACGAAAGCAACAAGGCCTCCGATGACCACGGAAATCACCATAAGGGTCAGACCAAGTGAAATCAGCTCATGAAGTAAGCTTTTCTTCTTCATTATGCAGTCGCCCCCTTCTTTGTATCTACTTTTCCTTCAAAGAAAGAATCAATAAATGGAGCAAAAACGTTACCGATGAGAACTGCGTAGTATGCTCCTTCAATATTCTTGGACAAGCCAATGAATAAAGATGCTGTCAGTCCTACGAATGCGGCATAAATCCATTTACCAGGGTTGGTGATGGATGAGCTTGCATAATCGTTGGCAAGGAAAAATGCTACTAAATAAATACTGCTGTTTCCTGCAAGAATGGTTACATCCCCAAGGACAACTGCTGAGAAGACAAAGGACACAAGAAGCACCATAAATGGAACTCTTGCACGGATGATTCCTTTTACTGCAAGGTAAAGTCCACCTACAAGAATGGCGATGATGGAAGCTTCTCCCAAGTTACCACCTGCGCTTCCAACGAGTCTTTCCTGGATTGAAACCCCTTCAAACCCCTTATTCACAACGAGGGTTCCGTAGGATACCACAGCGAAGATCTTTGCTGCTGCAGCAGGATTCATGAAGTTCTGTCCAAGTCCGCCAAAAATCTCTTTCACCAGTGAAATAGCGAAGATGGCAGAAAGAAGTGCAACCCAAAGTGGTGTGTCAACAGGTAAGATGAGTGCGAGGATCAGTCCGGTCACCACCGCGGATAAGTCGTTCAGTGAGTGCTTTTTATGAAGAAGTTTCTTAAAGAGAACTTCGGTACCCATACATCCAAGCACAGTAACTGCAATGAGCAGCAGACCTTTGATGCCGTTAAAGTAGATCCCGGCTGCTGCTACGGGTACTAGAGCAATAATGACATCCAGCATGATTCTGTTGACCCTCAGGTTTGATTTGATATGTGGAGAGGATGCAACGGTTATTTTTCTGTTTTCCATTCTTATTCCCTCCTATCTCTTAACCTTTTTCGCTGTTTTGAAAGATTGAAGCAAGTGTCTCTTGGATGGGCATACATAAGAGCATCGGCCACATTCAACACACATGCCACCACGCTTCTTGAAGAACTCATCGAAGTCACGGACAATGACCAGCTGATTCAGCTCATAAGGCTGTAGACCCATGGGGCAAACATCTGCGCATCGACCGCACTTAATGCAGTTCATCTCTTCATCGATGGAAACTTCGTTCTCATTGAGGAAAAGCACTTCTCTGATTCCTCTGTTGATGGGTGAATCTGTTGTGAAAACAGCATCACCAGACAGGATGTTTCCTGCCACAATTCTGAATGGGTTTTCTACACCCGCTTTCTCCATGACAAGGTCCAGGGTTGTGCCGGACATAACCTTGTATATACCAGGATTCTTCACTGCTCCGCCATTGATGAGAAGCAGCTGATAATGGGTGAGTCTCTGATCCATAAGGCCTCTAGCCACAGATGGCAGTAGGAACGCATCAATGACCATGGTGTCTTTCATGGCGAAATCGCCAAATACGTCTCTTGCCGCAAGGTTCATGTCATGATAGAACTGTGTTGGAATCTTTGAGATCAGACTCACTCCTGTGTTTTTCAAAAGTTCGGTAAATCCGATGACTGAATCTGCATCTGATGTGGAAAGAACGACAATCTGAGCGTCCTTGTATAAAGACTTCAGAAGTTCGATGCCCCGCAGAAAATCATGTTTTTCATTCTCATACAGGTAAGAATCTACTTGACCATAAAGTCCACTTTCCTGCGCATTGATCAGGATGTTTTTGGCATTGTCTTTAAATGACAGCTGCATCCCTCTTTTTCGGTTGGATAAGTTCTGTGTTTCAATCAGGCCCAATGCTTTTACTTTCTCACGAAGTTCATCCATAGATAACGTGCTGTAGCTGAATACTTCACGCTCTTCCTTCTCGTAAAGACCGTCATTTTCCACCAGGACTACATCTACCTTATTACCAAGCAGATCGATTTTTGTGGTGATTTGTTTTACTGTACCAGAAACACTGGAATACACAGGAACAACACTGTTGTTGTCTCCGGTCCCAATGACCTGATTGACCAGTACTCTGTCGCCTCTTTTGACTGTTGGTGAGCATTTCATATTATGCTGTTGAGATAGTGAATATACCATGTTCTTCGGTGCATCCACTTCTATGATTTCACTAAAGTGTTCCGCAACCTTGAACTTGGGCACATGCACTGCTTTTGAAATAGAAAACAGTTTCATATACATCCCCCTATTTTTAAATAAAAATATAACAAATACACTACATAGTATAACATTGTAAACGTTCATTAACAATATTTGACAAGAGATTAACAAGCGTAATTATAAGAAAAACCGTTGGAAATCAACGGTTTTTCTTAATTTCTTTTATTTAACAGTTTTTAAAATCATAGTGAAAAAATTAGTACAGTTTAGAAAGCCGGGAAGATAGAATTTTCATACTTTTCTTCAATAAACTTCTTGGTTTTCTCGCTGTTCAGCACTGTATTCAGAGCTTTTGTTTTTTCAGAGTCCTTGTTTTCTTCCTTAACAGCCAGTACGTTCGCATATGGAGATTCAGCGGATTCAATAACGATGGCATCTTCCAGTGGGTTCAGATTCCCTTCAATCGCATAGTTGGTGTTGATGACAGCAGCGTCCACATCCACCAGTGTTCTAGGAAGTGCAGGTGCATCCAGTTCTTTGAAAGTCAGATTCTTTTCATTGGATGTGATGTCGAGCACAGAGGCAATCTCAGTGTCTTTCAGAGTGATCAGACCATTTGCAGCTAAAAGCTTCAATGCTCTGGAACCATTTGTGGCATCATTTGGAATTGCGATGAGTGCGCCTTCTTTCAGCTCGTCCAAGGAAGTGATCTTTTCTGAATAAAGACCCATTGGTTCCAGGTGAACTTTTACTGTCCAGGTGAGCCCCAGGTTCTCTTTGGTGTTCATCTCTTCCAGGTAAGGGATATGCTGGAAGAAGTTTGCATCCAGCTGGCCTTCAGATAATGCGGTGTTTGGTAATACGTAGTCATTGAAGATTTTCACTTCCAGGTCATATCCCAGTTCTTTCAGATCCTCTCTGACGTTTTCTAGAATTTCAGCATGTGGAACAGCAGATGCTCCAACAACGATTTTTTCAGCAGAGCTTTTCTCTCCGCAGGCAGTAAGAATGGATGTGGAAAGTAGAGCCGCAGTTAGTATAGCAAATATTTTTTTCATTTGATTCATCCTCGCTTTTTTTAATCTGTTTTTTAATTCTGTACTATTTTTATGGAATCCCAAATTTTGGGTTTTGAACGATATGTTAAAAATTTATCGTGATGTGAATTTGATGTTCAATAATTTTGTCCTTAAATGAGTCATTTATCGTGTGAGCTTCTGGAAAATTCTATTTCCAAGAGATTGGATCAGCTGTACCAGAAGGAAAATCATAATCACGACAATGATCATGATGCTGTCTTCCCATCTGTAGTAGCCGTAGTTGATGGCTACAGCCCCTAATCCGCCGCCACCGATGACACCTGCCATGGCAGAATAGCCTACGATGTTGATGAAAATATTCGTGATGCCCTGAACCAGATTCGGCAATGCTTCCACCAGCATAACTCTAAAGATGATCTGTCTGTTGGTAGCACCGAAAGAACGGGCAGCTTCAATGATTCCTTTGTCTACTGTATCCAGTGAGCCCTCTATAATTCTAGCCGCAAATGGTGTGGCAGCAATGGTTAAGGGCACGATGGCAGCTACTGTTCCGATGGATGTGCCTACAATCACTCTGGAAAATGGAAACAGCAGGAACATCAGGATAATGAATGGAAAACTTCTAAAGACATTGATGATAAAATCCAGTGCATTATAGAGGTTCTTTCTGGGAGAGAGCCCCTTCTCTTTTGTATAAATCAGTACGATGGCTAAGAGAAAGCCCAGTACCACAGAAAAAATACCCGATAATACAATCATCAGTAATGATTCATTTAAGGCATTTAGATACCCATTAAGATTCATTCTTTATCACCTCCCATTTCAAGCCTCTTTGTGTCAGATAATCCCGGATGCGGTACTCGTCTTCAGGATTTATATGCAGTACGAGGCTTCCTAGAACGCTTCCGTTGAAGTTCTCCAGTTTTCCCCAGACAATGGAGAAGTTGATGGAAAGCTCACGGCTCATGTTGGTGATGATGGCTTCATCACTGAATTCTTTGGTGAAGAAAATGCGGAGATTTGTCCCTTTTGGAAGTATCTCAAGGTCCTCCTCGCCCAGAAGTTTTTTCAGACTGACTTCCGGATTGAGGAAAAGATCCTCCACCTTGCCGAGTGCTGATACTTTACCACTCTCCATGACGCAAACACGCTGGCAGATTTCTTTGATCACTTCCATCTGATGTGTCACAACAACCAGTGTCAGTCCCAGGGATTTGTTGATTTCCTTGAGAAGGGAGAGAATCTCCTTGGTTGTTTTGGGGTCCAGTGCTGAGGTAGCCTCATCACAAAGAAGAATCTCTGGATCAAGGGCAAGTGCTCTGGCGATGGCAACTCGCTGCTTCTCTCCCCCGGAAAGGGACTTGGGCCTGCTGTGGTACTTTTCTTTCAGTCCCACCAGATCCAAAAGAGACATGGCTTTTTCTTTGGATGAATGTTTCTCCATCCCCCATACTTCCATAGGAAGCATGACATTTTCAAGAGCAGTTTTCTGGTTTAGAAGATTGAAATTCTGGAAAATCATACTGACCTTTCTTCTTAGACTCCGGACACCATCACTGTCCAGGGAAGCCAGTCTAAAATTATCTACAATAATATCACCACTGGTGATGGGCTCCAGTCCGTTGATACAGCGAAGAAGTGTGGATTTTCCAACACCGCTTTTCCCCACGATACCAAAAATTTCTCCTTTCATGATATCGAAGCTTACATCGTCGATGACAGCCTGCTGATCATATTTTTTTCGAAGTGATCTGATTTGAATCAACATCCGCGTTCTCCTTTACTTGGTCTTCTAGGCAATAAAAAAATCGCCTAAGAATAAACTTAGACGATACACATACAAGTTTATTCTCATCTTTCAGCTGTTACGCTGTAGGAATTGGCACCATATACTCACGTATTGGTTGCCGGGTTTCACAGGGCCTATCCCTCCACCTCTCTGGATAAGAACATAAATTATTGAATTGTTATTATCTTAGCACGAATTCAGCCTATGTCAATGCTGTTCTACATTCTTTTATAAAAGTGATTTATGTAAAGGTTTGTAATATCAAATCTTTCCAATATCATTTCGATAATAAAGGTTTTCATTGCGAACTTTTTCGAGAAATCTGTAGATCTTATCCGTGGCTTCGTCTTTATCCCCGCTGGCAACCACTGACAGCACACGACCGGAATCCGAGAGGACGCGGTCTTTCTCACTTCTGGATTTATAAGAATACAGAGTAACGTCTTCAGGGCAAAGCCTGAAATAATCGGTGATATCGATTCCCTTCTTATAGTCCAGCGGATATCCTGCCGAAGACAAAACAACACAAGAGGCTCCATCCTCCTGAAAGGTGAGCGGTGTGTCCTTCAGTTTCCCGAAAAGGAGTGAAAGGAAAACCTCGTGAAGATCAGAGGACAGCACCTGAAGAAGGCTCTGGGTCTCCGGATCACCAAAACGAAGGTTGTACTCCAAAAGATAAACCCCTTTTTCAGTCATCATGAGGCCGAAAAATAGGATGCCTTGAAAAGTAAGGCCATCTTGGGACAATCCGTCCCGGGTAGGGAGAAGGATATTTTTATTGAAGTCTTCTTCCATGAATGGAGTATAGTGCGGGTTTGGCGTGATGCTTCCCATTCCCCCTGTATTAAGTCCTGTTTCGCCTGTTCCGATTTTCTTGTGGTCCATGGTGGACCACAAAGGAACAATGTGATTTCCGTCATAAAGAGAAATGATGGACGCTTCCTTCCCCACAAGATACTCTTCTACTACGATGGTTTTTGAAGCATCCTGAAACTTTTCCTGTACCATGAATTCTGTGAGGATTGTCAGGGCGCTTTCATAGTCTAGAACAATTTCCACCCCTTTTCCCTGGGCCAGACCGTCTGCTTTTATGACCAGGGGGTAGGAAGCTGTTTCCAGATATTCCTGGGCTTTATGAAAGTCATCAAACACTTCATAGGCAGCTGTTTTAATGTGATGTCTTTTCATAAAATCCTTGGCAAAGCTTTTGGAGCCTTCCAGGAGCGCTGCATCTTTATGGGGACCGATGATGCGCTGCTGATGTGCCTGAAAAAGATCTACAATCCCTTCCATGAGATCCTTTTCTGGACCGACCACAGTATAGGAAATGCCTGTTTTCACTGAAAAATCAAGGAGCTCCTCTTGGGTCATTTGAGGCAGATTTGTGCATTTCTTTAAATAACGGGTTCCGCCGTTCCCTGGACACAGATAGACTTCTTCCACGTTAGGAGACTGGGACAGTTTATGGGCAATGGCCTGTTCTCTCGCCCCTTCACCAACAATCAGTATTTTCATAGGTTTCCTCCTAATGTTTGAAATGGCGCATTCCCGTAAATACCATGGCAATGCCGTGGGCATCACAGGCGCTTATGGAAGCTTCATCTTTTAATGAACCACCTGGCTGGATGATGGCAGCAATTCCATTGGCAGCAGATTCCTCCACTACATCCGGGAATGGGAAAAATGCGTCTGAAGCAAGAACCACCGCCTGTCCGTTTGTCTTTGACAGTGCGAATTTTGCCGCATCGATGCGGTTGACCTGACCCCCACCGATGCCTAAGGTCATTTTGTTCTTTGTCACCACAATGGCATTGGACTTCACATATTTCACGACTTTATAGGCGAAAATCATCTCTTCCATCAACTCTTCTGTGGGAGTTGTCTTGGTGACGGTCTTAAGATGATCAAAGATCTTCTGGTCTTCCTCCTGTACAAGAAGGAGTCCGTCCAGAGAAACCATGGTATTTGTGGCAGAAGGCTTCTCGCTGCAGGTGAGGATCCGGAGATTTTTCTTGGTTTTCAGCACTTCCAGTGCTTCATCTGTGTAGGATGGTGCGATGATTACTTCCAAGAAAATCTCATTCATCTTCTCCGCACATTCCCTGGTCACTTCCACATTAAAGCCAAGGACACCGCCAAAGATGGAAACAGGATCTGCCGCGTAGGCTTTCTCATAACATTCCAGCGCATTCTCACCCAGTGAAACTCCGCAAGGGGTATTATGCTTCAGTGCGCAGCAGCATGGCTCAGAAAATTCGTTGACCACCTTCCAGGCGATATCAAGATCTTTGTAGTTATTGTAGGAAAGTTCTTTTCCACTTAGAATTCTGATGCTTTTCAGCGCACCATGTCCATCGATTTCTTCATAGACAGAGGCTTTCTGATGGGGATTTTCTCCATAACGCAGGGCTTGCACTTTTCTGTAGGAGAAGCTGCCATATGACTTCTCCTCTTCCGTCAGGAGAAAATTGGCCACGGCACTGTCGTAGGCCCCCATGAGGTTATAGACAAGTCCTGCGCTCCTTCTTCGGAATGAAAGTTTCTCCTCTTCTGTTCCCTCTTTATATATGTGCATAAAACCGTGGTACTCTTCTGGACTGCTCAGCACATACACAAAGGGATAATTCTTCGCTGCGGCGCGAAGCATGGTAGGTCCGCCAATATCAATAAACTCCACCTGAGCCAGTTCAGAAAGATTTTCCTCCAGTTTTTCGAAAAAAGGATAGAGGTTCACGCAGACAAAATCGATGCTGGAAAGGCCATGTTCCGACACATCTCTCAAGTCATCCTGATGATCCCTTCTGTAGAGGATTCCTCCATGGACCTTCGGGTGAAGAGTCTTAACCCGTCCATGAAGGATTTCAGGACTTTGTGTAAAATCTTCCAGTTTGGTTACAGAATACCCCAATGACTTTAAATGGGTATAAGTTCCGCCAGTGGAGAGAATTTCAATCCCTTCTTTGACAAAAAAATCTGCGAGTTCTTCAATTCCTTCTTTATTATAGACACTCAGTAACGCTTTCATGGATCAGTTCCTCCTTTGCAAGCAGTCTTATGGCGTCAATCAATGCGCCTTTTTCCACTGCTGATACTTTTTTCATAACTTCATCGCTGGTAAGGCAATCTCGGATTCCAACAATTCTTTGAAGAAGGATGGACCCTCCATCCACTACCTCACTGACATAGTGGACTGTGCAGCCTGATATGGGGAGCTTTGACTCCAGGACCTTTTCATGCACTCTCATACCATACATGCCCTTGCCGCCGAATTTCGGCAGCAGTGAGGGATGAAGATTGATGATTTTATTGGACATTTCTGTGACGACAGGTTCTTCCAGAATGGATAGAAACCCCGCCAGAACCACCAGGTCGAAAGAAGAAACCTCTTCGAGAATCCTTCTGGACAGCTCCCGATCCCTGGGCAGAACTCTGGTCCTGATTCCTTCCATTTCTGCATAGCGCAAACCTTCACAGGGACGGTCTGCGAGAACGAGAGACACCTCATAAAGAGCGTCTTTCTTCTGATCTTTCAAAATAGCCTCCAGAGTCGATCCTTTACCGGAGATCAGTACAGCTACCTGAAACATAATTCTTCTTCTCCTTCATCCACGTAACCAAGAAGAACTGGGTTTTCGCCTTCTGATTTCAGAAACTCCAAGAAGGATTCTTTCAAGACGCTGCTGACACAGAACACATATCCGATTCCAGTGTTGAACGTTTTGTAGAAGCTCTCTTTGTCCACGCCTCTTGAAGCAAGAACCTCATAGATGGCAGGCAGTTTGTATGCATCCTTGTATACATTCAGTCTGAGACTCTTCTTCTGCGTCATTCTGGGAAGGTTCTCGATAAAGCCTCCTCCTGTGATATGAGCCATTCCTTTGATGTCAAACTGAGCCAAGGCTTTCATGACGATGGCAGTATAGATTCGTGTAGGTGTGAGAAGAAGATCCCCAATTCTCTCCCCGTTCACCCTTTCCTGGAAATCAGGAAAGACCTTTCGAAGCAGCGAAAATCCATTGGAATGAAACCCTGAGGAAGGCAGACCGATGAGAACATCTCCTGATTCAATGGTTTCACCGGTGATGATCTGATCTTTCTCACAAACGCCCACAGCGAATCCTGCCATGTCATAATCACCCTCTTCATAAAACCCTGGCATTTCAGCAGTTTCTCCGCCGATGAGAGACATCTCCCCCTGCAGACATCCTTCCGCGATGCCTTTTACAAGCTCTGAAGAGACATCTGCGTCCAGTTTTCCGCAGGCGATATAATCCAGAAAAAACAGCGGCTGTGCGCCGTGACATAGAATATCATTGACACACATAGCAACGCAGTCAATACCGACGGTATCGTATTTTTTCAGATCCAGCGCAATACGGAGTTTTGTGCCGACACCATCTGTACCCGAAATGAGCACTGGTTTTCTGTAGCCTTCCGGCAGTTCCATCATACCTGCAAAGGAGCCCAATCCGTTCAGAACGAGAGGACTTAAGGTTTTTTTAGCATATCCTTTGATTTTTTCCACCGAACGGTAGCCTTCTTCGATATTCACGCCTGAAGATTTGTAATCCATCATCTTTATTCGAGACCTCCTAAGAATTCGTTTGGTGCGCCTAAAGGGTACACCCCTGTAAAACAGCCGATGCAGAAGGAATTGTCCTCCAGACAGGAAAGGAGTCCTTCTGTGGACAGATAGGTGAGGCTGGTGCTGCCGATGTACTCATTGATTTCTTTTTTGGACATATTGGCAGCGATGAGATTTTCCCTGTAGGGTGTATCAATGCCAAAGTAGCAGGGAAACATAACCATGGGAGAAGATACTTTAAAATGAACTTCCTTGGCTCCGGCTCTGTAGAGAAGATCCACAAGATATTTGGACGTGGTTCCTCTTACAATGGAGTCATCGATGAGTACCACACGTTTTCCAGCCACCACATCTTTCTGTGCATTCAGTTTTAAGGAAACCACCTTTTCACGGGTTTCCTGATTGGGTGTTATGAAGCTTCTGCCGATATATTTGTTCTTGGAGAATCCGATATCAAAGGGAATACCCGACGCTCTGGAGTAGCCGATGGCAGCTGCCAGGCCAGAGTCAGGCACACCAATGACGACATCCGCGTCCATAGGAGATTCTTCATAAAGCTTCTCCCCTGTTTTTACTCTCAGATCATGCACACTGATGCCGTCTATGATGGAATCAGGTCTGGCGAAGTAAATGTACTCAAAAGAACAGGTCTGTTTTTTGGTTTTCTCGGAATAAATATAAGATGTGAGCTCGCCATTTTCGATGACGACCATTTCCCCTGGAAGCACATCCCGAAGGACTGTTCCTTGCACGGTATCGATGGCACAGCTTTCTGAGGCAAGGATATAGTCTTCCCCTCTTTTGCCGATGATGAGAGGCCGTATGCCGAAAGGATCTCTGATCCCGATGAGTTTGGAGCCGAATGCAATGACCAGAGCAAAGCTGCCCTTCACTGTCTGAACTGCATTGAGTACAGCGTTTTCCAGCCCTTTGTGGATCCCTCTGGAGATGAGATTCACAACAATCTCTGAATCTGTATCTGTCTGAAACAGAACCCCACTGTCTTCAAGAAGACTGCGGATGAGATTCGTGTTGATCAGGGTACCGTTATGGGCGACTGCCAAGGAGCCGAATTTGCTTTTGGCTGTCAGCGGCTGCGCATTCAGCACATTAGAGTCTCCTTTTGTGGAATAACGCACATGTCCCACTGCGATATTTCCTTTCAGCTGAGCCAGATCCTCTTCGCTGATTGCAGAGTTCACAAGCCCCATTTTTTTACGGACCAGAAGCTCTCCCTGATGGATGGATGCAATTCCAGCACTTTCTTGTCCCCTGTGCTGCAGAGCGTAGAGTCCATCATAGACATCATAGGCCGCACTGCTGGAATCTGAGTAGATTCCGAAGACACCGCACTCCTCTTTAAACTTATCGATGATTTCAATCATGCTTTTTATCCTCTTTTCATACGGGACACCACTTCTTCGTATGCGCCCTTCACATTATCAAGATTTCTTCTGAAACGGTCCTTGTCCATTTTTTCCAAGGTTACTTCATCCCAGAGTCTGCAGGTATCTGGGCTGATTTCATCTGCCAGCAAGAGGTTTCCCTCCTGATCCTTTCCGAACTCCAGCTTGAAATCCACAAGGATCAGACCTAATTTCTGGAAGAAAGACTTCAGAAGCACGTTGATTCTTGCTGTGGCCTCATAAATTTCTTTCAGCTCTTCGAAGGTGGACAGACCCAGAGCCACCGCATGGGTGTCATTGATGAGCGGATCACCGAAGTCATCATTCTTATAGCAGATTTCAAAAATTGTTGTGTTCAGTGCACTGCCCTCTTCTACGCCAAGTCTTTTGGAAAAGGAGCCTGCCGCTACATTTCTTACAATCACTTCGAGGGGAACGATGGTGACCTTTTTCACCCTCTGCTCCCTTTCAGAAAGCTTCTCAATAAAATGCGTTTTCACGCCGTTTTCTGCAAGATAAGTATAGATCATGGATGAAATATCGTTGTTCATGATGCCTTTGTCAGAGATGCTGCCTTTTTTTTCTCCGTTGTATGCAGTGGCATCGTCCTTATAATAGACAATGACTTCATTCTCCTTTTCTGTGCTGTAGATGATTTTTGCTTTTCCTTCATAGAGTTTATTCATGAATACATTACCTCCAGAGTATTATTCTTTCTTATGGTCTCTTTCATGGTCTCACGGTATGCTTTGAGTTTTTCTTTCAGTTCCGGATATTTGATGGAGAGGATCTCCACAGCCAGCATAGCGGCGTTGAATGAATTGTTGATTCCTACTGTGGCCACTGGAATTTCTTTTGGCATCTGGACGATGGATAAGAGAGCGTCCAGACCTTCCAAAGCGCCATTGAGCGGAACGCCAATGACAGGAAGGACCGTCTTTGAGGCGACTACACCAGGAAGATGCGCAGCAAGACCTGCTCCGGCTATGATGATTTCAACGCCTTCCTCCTCCTTTTTGTGAAGAACCTCTTCTAAAAGTTCAGGTGCACGGTGGGCAGAAATTGCGTAGGACTCATTGTGGACACCAAACTGATCCAACAGGTCTTTTGCTTTTTTCATGATGGCCTGATCGTTTGGACTTCCAAATAGAATTAGTGCTTTCATATGATCCTCCTAAAATAGACAGACTTGAATATCCTTTTATTTTTGTTTTATTTTTTGAAATAGTCCACACCTGCTTTGAAGAATTCTTCATAGTAGGTGCCGGTGTAGTTTTTGTATAATCCATCCTGATAACGCTCTGTATGACCCATCTTCCCGAAAACACGTCCATCCTTGGAAGCGATGCTTTCGATGGCATACATGGAACCATTGGGGTTAAAGGGGGCTTCCATGGTGACGTTGTGTTGAAGGTCCACATACTGTGTGATGACCTGTCCATTCTCTAGGAGTGTTTCAAGCATCTCAGGAGTGGCTGCAAATCGGCCTTCCCCATGAGAGACAGGAACATCGTGGACATCACCCAGTGCGGTGTAGTTCATCCATGGAGTATTTTTGGAGACTACTTTGGTTCTCACCATTCTGGACATGTGTTTTCCTGCGGTATTATATGTGAGAATCGGCATATCCTCCTTGGGACTGATGATTCTTCCATAGGGCAGAAGACCTGATTTCACGAGACCCTGGAATCCGTTGCAGATGCCAAGAATCAGTCCGTCTCTCTCCTTTATGAGCCTTTCCACCGCTTCTTTCACAGGTGTACTCCTGAGCACATTGGCGATGTATTTACCTGAACCCTCTGGTTCGTCTGCTGCACTGAATCCGCCAGCCAGCATCAGTATTTGACAGCTGTCGATCTTATCTGCTAGGGTTTTTAGCCCATTCTCCAGGGCATCTTTTCCGCTGGGCAGAACAAAGGAATGCACTTCCGCTCCTTCCTTTCTGAAGGCGAACTCCAAGTCTAGCTCACAGTTGGTGCCGAAAAAAACAGGAATGAGCACCTTGGGTTTATCCGTCTGTTTTCCTTGATATCGTTCTGGTGTCTTAGGGGAAAATACGGTAGTAAGGTTCTCTCCTTCTTTCTGATAAGAAGGGAAAACATTTTTCAGTGGTGACTCCAGATGGGTAAGAGCTTCCTCATAGGGAATGAACGCCTCGCCATACTTTACACCATCGGAGTCCGTGGTTTTACCAACCACTAGCAGTGAATGGTCCTGACCTTCTCTCAGAATCCCACACACATCTTCATAGGCCACTTCCAGGAGAAAGCTTCCGGGATCTTTTTCAGCCCAGCCACTGGGGATTCTTGTGAGCTCCATGCCCACTCTGTTGCCCAGGGCCATGTTCAGCGCTGTGGGAAAGAATCCTTTCTTCAATGTGTCAACGGATATAATTTTTCCTTGTTCTGTCAAGGTCTTCAGCAGAGCAGCATTTTCTTTGAATGAAGTCTTCTCATATATCCCATTGTTTCTTTCTGTTCGGAGAATCAGGAGGCTGGTCTTTCCACCTTTCATTGTATTGACGAGAATATTCTCTTTTCCTGTGGTCTGGACAGCGAAGGATATCAGAGTGTTTGGCACATGAATCTCTTCGAAGCTGCCGGACATGGAGTCTTTGCCGCCAATTGCAGGCACTTCATAATCCAGCTGTGCTTGGAGTGCTCCAAGAAGTGCAGAAAAAGGTTTTCCCCAGTTGCGCTCATCAGTACCCAGTTTTCGGAAGTATTCCTGAAAACTCAGTCTTATACCGGTGAGATCTCCACCCATGGCAAGAATTTTTGCGATGCTTTCCACAACTGCTTCATAGGCACCTTCGTAAGGTGCGCGGTCTGTTACTTCCGGGTCAAATCCATAGGACATGAGAGAAGCGTCCAGTGTTGTGAAGTTTTTCAGAGGAATCACCGCAGCCATACCGGGGCTTTTGGTGTCCTGATGCAGTCCCCCGTAAGGGAGCAGGAGAGTGCCTCTTCCGATGGTGGTGTCAAAATTTTCCAGGAGCCCTTTCTGTGAGGCGTTATTCAGCTGCTGCAGCATGCTGAGCACTGTTTCCTTCGATGGCAGCTTATCAGCAGGTTCATCCTCCTCAGGTTTTCCTGCTTCTACAAGCACGTCTGTCTCCTGGTGTGCACCGTTGGTATCAAGAAATGACCGCTTCAGTCGGACCACAATCTGATCTCCATGGTACATTTCCATATAACCCGTATCTGTTACTTCTGCCACAAAAGTAGCTTCCACATTTTCTTCCAGGCAGATCCTTTGTACAAAGTCCAAATCTTCTTTACGGATGACAACAGCCATTCTTTCCTGTGATTCCGAAATGGCAATTTCAGTAGGATCCAGTCCCTGATACTTTTTAGGTACCCGATCGAGATAGATGGCAAGGGATGGTGCCAGTTCACCAATGGCGACAGAAACACCTCCTGCACCGAAGTCATTGGATTTTTTGATGCATTTTGTCAGATCTTCTCTTCGGAAGAGTCTTTGAAGTTTTCTTTCTTCGACGGCGTTTCCTTTTTGCACTTCCTGTCCGGAGATTTCCACTGAGTTCTCATCGTGCTCCTTGGAAGAGCCCGTGGCACCTCCAATGCCGTCTCTGCCGGTTTTGCCACCAAGAAGCAGGATCAGGTCTCCTGGGACTGGGGGCTTCCGGATGACGTTTTCCTTCAGATTTGCAGCAATGACAGCACCCGTTTCCATTCTTTTCGCTTCATACCCAGGATGATAGATTTCCTCTACAAATCCTGTGGTGAGTCCGATCTGATTTCCATAGGAGGAGAATCCTTTCGCCGCCCCTTTTGTAATGGTTCGCTGAGGGAGCTTCCCTTTTCTGGTCTGTGCTATGGATTTTCTAGGATCGGCAGCACCTGTGATTCTCATACCCTGATACACATAGGTTCTCCCACTGAGCGGGTCTCTGATGGCGCCACCCAGACAAGTGGCAGCGCCACCGAAAGGTTCGATTTCTGTAGGATGGTTGTGTGTTTCGTTTTTAAACATGAGGAGAGCTTCCTTCAGACCATCCGTGGTTCGGACAGTTCTCTCAATACTGCAGGCATTGATTTCCTCTGATTCATCGAGATCCTGAACCTTGCCTGTTTTTTTCAGGTACCTTGTCCCTACCGTTGCCAAATCCATCAGAGTGACGGGCTTGTGCTCTCTGCCAAGAATCCTTCTGATTTCAAGATAACGTTCATAGCTCTCGTTTTCTTTCCTTGCATCTTCGCAGAATCTGATGTTTTTGATTTCTGTGAGGAACGTAGTGTGTCTGCAGTGATCGGACCAGTACGTGTCCAGCACTTTCATTTCTGTAATAGAGGGATCACGATTTTCCTGTATAAAGTAGGTTTGCACTAAAACAAGATCTTCGACGGTCATGGCAAGCTGGTGTTCTTTCTGGAATTTTTCCAGTGATTCCACATCGAGCTTTGTGAAGCCTTTCAATGTCTCAACAAGTAGAGGTTTTTTTGGGAATTCTGTGAATCTCTCTTCAACCATACCTTCTCTCATTTCCACAGGGTTGAGCAGGTAGTGTTTGATTTCTTCTAGCATTGCAGGTGTTGCTGACGGTATCACATAAAGGGTTTTGTAACGGACCTCTATATCAGAAAGTCCAAGGGTAAGCAGAATGCACTCTTTAACGGCTTCTGCTCTCTGATCATACTGCCCTGGAAGGAGTTCAAGAAGAAAATGTGGTTCATCTAAAAATGAAAAAGGTTCTTCGTGGACCACATCAATCTGCGGATCACTAAAAACCGTGTTCTTTAGAGCGTTCAAATGTTCGTCCTGGAGCCCCCTCACCTGGTACAGATGAAGAACTCTTGGCGATAAATTGAAACCCAGCATTTCATTCAGTTCATTTTTCAGCGCGTCAGCATCCTGCTGAAAACCCCATCTCTTTTCCACAAACACATTTCTTATAATTTCCATGACAACCTCCGAACAATTTATAGGTAAATCATAACATTGTACCTGAAATAGTCAATAATTTTCGCTATAATTCTTTAAAAGATTCGTACAGGTACGAACTATAAAATTTACGAGGATTCATCTGTCTGTATAGGAGGGACAGAAGTTCTTGTGATGATCTGAATGAAGATTCTTTTTTCGTGAAACCAGCCCCCTCTGTCAGGACCCACCGTCCCTGCTGTTCCAAGGAAGAACTGTAGATGGTATAATATGGTTAATTTCAAAGAAACAAGACTATAGACAGATTGTGAGGGAATCGTATGAATTATATTAAAGCTGCGGCCGTTTCACCTGAGCTTCGTGTGGCAGATGTGGCCTACAACACCAAGGAGATCCTGCATATTGTACACCGCAGGCTATCCGACGATGTGAGCGCTGTTCTTTTTCCAGAGCTCTCTTTAACAGGATATACACCAGCGGATCTCTTTTTTACGGAAGATTTGCTGCATGCTTCAGAAGAAGCACTCCGCCTGATTGCGGAGGAAACTAAAGAACTGGATCTGATCCTTGTGGTTGGACTCCCCCTTCGTCACAGAAACCGCCTCTTCAATACTGCTGCGGTGCTCCATCAGGGCAAAGTGCTTGGGATTGTGCCGAAGCAGCATTTACCGAATTATAATGAGTTTTATGAGAGCAGATGGTTTACTGCTTATGATAAGAGCCACGGTAATGAGATTCATCTGAAAGGCTTTGGCACAGTTCCTTTTGGACCTCTTGTTTTTGAAAGTGATGCATTCACCTTCGGCGTGGAGATCTGTGAGGACCTGTTTGCGGCGATTCCACCTTCTGCAAGCCTTTCCCTTCAGGGCGCAGAGATTGTCTTCAATCTTTCGGCATCCAATGAACTGGTCGGGAAAAAAGAGTTTCGGAGAAGCCTAGTAAACATGACCAGTGCCAAGAACATCGGAGCTTATGTCTATGCCTCTTCTGGACCCAATGAGTCCACAACTGACCTGGTATTTTCCGGGCATCTTCTCATCAGTGAGTATGGAACCCTCTTAAAGGAAAATAAACGTTTTTCCTTTGAAAGTGATCTCCTGGAAGCTTTCATTGATGTGAGCAGAATCCGTGGGGAACGCTTGAAGAACACCACCTTTCAAAGAGAAGCATACCAGGCATCCCAGGAAGCTCTTCGAGTCCGTTTTTCACAGGAGCAAAAGCCCATAAAGAACTTTGATAGAGAAATAGATCCCCATCCTTTTGTGCCCAAAGCGGAATCCGAACGGATAGAACGGGCGAGGGAGATTCTTTCGATACAAAGCCATGGTCTCATCAAAAGACTGAAACATATTGGGCTTGATAAAACAGTTCTGGGGATATCCGGTGGACTGGATTCCACCTTAGCCCTCCTTGTGATTGTGAAGGCTTATGAGGTGCTGGATCTCCCTTTAAAGAACATCATCACGGTGACCATGCCGGGATTTGGCACTACAGACAGAACTTATCAGAATGCGCTGTCTCTTTGCAGAGAGCTGGGAACAGACCTGCGTGAAATCAGTATTGTGAAGGCCTCCCTTCAGCATTTTGAAGATATCGGACACGATCCTTTGGTTCATGATGCAACCTATGAGAATGTCCAGGCAAGAGAAAGAACCCAGATTCTGATGGACATCGCCAACAAAGAAGGTGGTATTGTCATCGGGACGGGAGACTTGTCCGAGCTTGCTCTTGGATGGTGCACGTACAACGGTGACCAGATGTCTATGTACAGTGTGAATGGTTCCATCCCGAAGACGTTGGTCCGTTATCTGGTGAAATACTTCTATGAAGTGGAGTTTCATGGTGAACTGTCCAGGATACTGAAAGATATTCTGGAGACTCCTGTCAGTCCAGAGCTTCTTCCCAAAGGAGATCAGGATGAACTGCTGCAGAAAACGGAGGATCTTGTAGGTCCATACGAACTCCATGATTTTTTCCTTTATCATTTCATGAAATACGGTGCAGGAGTGGAGAAAATTCTCTTTATGGCAGAACATGCTTTCCAAGAAACCTATGACAAAGAAACCATCAGGAAGTGGCTGAAAGTTTTCATCCGCCGTTTTCATACCCAGCAGTTCAAAAGATCAGCCATGCCCGATGGCCCCAAGGTCGGCAGCATCTCTCTCTCTCCGCGAGGAGATCTCCGAATGCCATCAGATGCCGCCTACGGAACTTTCACAAAACATTTAGACTAAGTTCATCTGTTTGAACATTTGAGGAATATAATAAAAAGGTAATTGTTGCTTTTAAAATAGATTTAAGAGAGGTGTTGTATATGTGGTTTCAGAAATCACAAGAGGAAGCATTAACCGAACTTCAGGTTGAAGCTTCAAGAGGTCTCAGTAATGAGGAAGTTCAGAAAAGAAGAGAAAAATATGGCGAAAACAAGCTTCAGGAGAAGAAAAAGAAAACCCTTCTTCAGCTCTTTCTTTCACAGCTTCAGGATGCGCTGATCTATGTGCTGCTGGCAGCTTCCGTGGTCACCCTATTTGTTGGTGAATATGCGGATACAGTCATCATTCTTGCCGTGGTCTTTCTGAATGCAGCCATTGGTGTCATCCAGGAGAACAAAGCGGAAAAAGCCATTGAGGCGCTGAATAAGCTCACCACCCCCCACTCTCTTGTCAGAAGAAACGGTGAGACAACAGAAATCAATTCAACCGATATTGTCCCAGGAGACATTGTCATTTTGGATGCTGGCCGTTATGTTCCAGCAGATCTTCGTCTCATCAGCAGTGTGAACCTTCAGATTGAAGAGTCAGCTCTGACAGGAGAATCGGTCCCTTCGGACAAGTTCTTTGACAAAGTGTTCGATGAAAATAAAATTCCGCTGGGAGATCAGGCAAACATGGCATTCATGTCTACCCTGGTCACCTATGGCCGTGGAGAAGGTGTGGTTGTTTCAACCGGTATGGATACTGTGGTGGGTCAGATTGCTAAGAGTTTGAACGAAGAGGTGGATGGAATGACGCCCCTTCAGAAACGTATGGATGAACTGGGTAAAACACTTGGAAAGCTGGCCTTAGGTATCACCATTCTGATGTTTGTCATAGGATTCTTCCAAGGAAGAGATCTTCTGGATATGCTGCTTACATCTATCAGTCTTGCGGTAGCAGCAATTCCGGAAGGACTTCCTGCCATTGTAGCCATTGTTTTAGCTTTGGGTGTCACAAGAATGAGTAAAATCAACGCCATTGTCAAGAAACTGCCTGCAGTGGAAACCCTAGGATCTGTCAATATCATCTGTTCCGACAAAACGGGTACTCTAACCCAAAACAAGATGACTGTTTTGAAATATTATGTTTATGATGAAATCAAAGATGTGGATATCAATGCGAAGTCCATTGAAGTGGAAAGTGAAACTCAGGAAGAGCTCATCAAATCTTTTGTTCTTTGCAGTGACGCTACATCCAACGAACAGGAATCCACCGGTGACCCCACAGAAATCGCGTTGATCGTTCTTGGAAACCGTCATGGGATGACGAAGGATGAACTCAACAGACTGTATCCCAGAATCGATGAGAAACCTTTCGATTCAGACAGAAAACTCATGTCCACTATGAATGAGGAGGAATCAGGGTACCGAGTCCATACGAAGGGTGCCATAGATAATATTCTAAAAATCTCAGATAAGATTCTCATCGGTGGAGAGGTAAAGCCGCTGACGGAGGACATGAGAAGAAGCATCATGAAAGCTTCAGAAGAAATGTCCAATGCAGCGCTTAGAGTGCTGGGGGTAGCCTATAAGGATACTGAAGAAAAGATCTCTCCAGAGGATATGGAGACTAATCTTATAGTGATCGGGTTCGTCGCAATGATTGATCCTCCACGTATTGAAGTGAAAGACTCCATTGCATCCGCCCATGAAGCAGGAATCACTTCTGTAATGATTACAGGAGACCATAAGAATACAGCGGTGGCCATTGCCAAAGAGCTGGGCATTGCAGACAGTATAGAGCAGGCCATGACGGGTGCCGAGATTGATGAACTCAGTGATGAGGAGTTTGCAAAGACAATTAACAAGTACCGTGTTTTTGCTAGAGTTTCTCCTGAACACAAGGTGAAGATCGTGAAAGCATATAAAGCCCAAGGAAATATCGTTTCTATGACGGGTGATGGTGTCAATGACGCCCCTTCCCTGAAGCATGCAGACATCGGTGTAGCCATGGGAATTACAGGTACAGATGTATCCAAAGGCGCTGCTGATATGATTCTGACAGACGATAATTTCACCACCATCGTGGCTGCCATTGAAGAAGGAAGAAATATTTACAACAACATCAAGAAAGCGGTCATATTCCTTCTCTCCTGTAACCTTGGTGAAATAGTTGCCATCTTTATTTCGGTGCTTTTCTCCTTTGCGATTCCACTCTTGCCAACTCAGATTCTATGGGTAAATTTAGTAACAGATACATTGCCAGCAATTTCCCTTGGCGTAGATCCAGGAGATGATGCTGTGATGAAGAAAAAACCAAGAAATCCAAAGGAAAGCTTTTTTGCCCAAGGGGCTGGAGTGCGGGCCATCATCGGTGGTCTTCTCATTGGAGGACTGACCCTTCTTGCGTTCTCCATAGGATTAGCTGAACGGGGCGTTTCCCTAAGAGACTCCATGAGTGCTCCGGATGATGTTATTGTCTATGCAAGAACCATGGCCTTCGTCGTTCTGGCGACATCACAGCTGTTCTACAGCCTGACCATGAGAAGCGAAACAAAATCCATCTTCCAAGTGGGTATCTTCAAAAACAAGTATCTGATTTTATCCATCATTGCAGGTGTAGTTCTACAGTTTGGGGTCATTACAATCCCCTTCCTGGCAAATGCATTTAAAGTGCATGCACTGCCTCTGAACGATTGGCTCATTGTATTCGGATTATCTCTGCTGCCTTTAATTGCAAATGAGATCATCAAAATCTTTATGAGAATAAAAGAAGACTGATACAACATTTAAGGCACAGAACTGGCGGAATCTCCGCTAGTTCTGTGCCTTTTTTTTATTGATTCATTAAATTCAGGATACCGAAGAATTTTTCTCCATGGTATAATCTTTAAACAGTCAATCCTTAGATGATAGGAAGAATAGTGAGGTTAATATGGAAAGATCTAATAGGTTCTTAGGACTTAAAAAAGAAGCGGTACTTCTGGACTCTTGGCTCTATATCCTTAAATCCATGCTTGCCATCGGTACGGGCTATATCTTAGGCAATATGTTTTCCGTTACAAGGCTGGATATGATTTCTGTGCTCCTTGGTGTTATGTATAATCTGGAAGCAACCAACATTTCTGCGGTAAAAGGCGGAATCAACCAGCTTCTGGCATCTTTTCTTGGAGCGGTGACCACTGGAATATTGGTCTATGTTTTCGGTGTGAATGTCGTTACGGTTATGTTTGGAATGGGCCTGACCCTCTTTATTGCACTGAAAATTGATTACATGGCGGTCTCGCCAGTGGCAATTTTCACAAGTATTTATATGACGCAATATCTTCAAAGCGATGCACTGGGCAACCCAAGCATCCTTCTGACCATAAGACTCCGATTTTTTGCGTTGGGACTTGGTGTACTCATAGCTATGGTTTTCAACCTTGCGTTTTCCCTGATTTATTACAGAAAAATCACAAGAAAGAGACTGGAATATGTGAAGGTGAAGCTGGATCATGTCATGAACTATACCTACCGTTTTCTAACAGAGGAAGACGATGTGAAAAAGCAGTATAATGCCATTTTTTCTCCTGTATTTGCGGATATTGAAACAGTCTCCAGCAACTTGGAAGCGCTGTCTAAAGACCCTCTCCTGCCCCTGAAAATACTGGAGAAAGAACACCTGGAATCGGCCAAGGATATTGTGAAAAGAATGAAACTGATGACACATTTAGCCTATGACAGCTGTTTCATCAAAGACACCTTCAAAGTCACTTTCCACCCGAAAGATCTGAAATCCTATCATGACTTTATAATGAAGTTTGGACAGCTCGATTTTTTAAAGGACAGTCCTGACAGTGAAAGTTTTATGCCCCACTACCCATCAAAAGATCTGGAGGATGAGCAGTCCAAAAGAATCCATGAAAATCTGGATTTGATTTTCTCAGAGTACAATACCATTGTGGAAGAAGGGGCCGTAGTTATTGACTCTGTTATTCTTCCGGGTACCGTCATAGAAAAAGGTGCCGTTGTTGAACATGCTATTATTGGCGAGCGTTGCCAGATTCGTGCCAACGCTGAAATTAAAGGTGAAGGAACTAATATTTACCTCTTGGGTAATGATAAAGAAATTTATCCGGAAGGTAATGAAGTACTAAAATCTTCTTAGAAAGGTGCGTATCTGATGAACGAAATCTTAGGCTTAATAAACATGAGAGAAGACAATCCACTAAAGAAAATTAATGCTAACAGACCTTTTGTAGCTATGCCCTTTGCCGGGAAGTATCGTCTCTGTGATTTTACCTTATCAGCTTTTGTAGATGCTGGTATTAATACAGTAGGTCTCTTAACTCCTATTGAGGCACGTTCTTTAATGGATCATATTCGTAGCGGTAAGGAATGGAATTTGGCACGTAAGATGGGCGGGCTGCTGTACCTGCCTATGGACAGCGAGGATGTAATGGAACCTGTTAAAGGGGACATTAAGGCTCTCCATAAAAATATGGCTTTCTTAAAACGTTCCGGCAGACAGTATTTGTTATATTCCTATTGCGATACAGTACACAATATTGATTACGAGAGAGTTTTAGAGTTTCATCGTCAACACAATGCTGATGCTACCGTTGTATTTACCAATAAGGTTAATAAACAGGTTAAAAAAGGTCGTGTT